>Ga0307998_1000359_pt1 | contig 26455 bp, 24 predicted proteins | sample Davwhametageno37_FD_203147 | JGI IMG/M metagenome (GOLD analysis project Ga0307998, IMG submission 203147) | Marine microbial communities from Davis Island wharf, Antarctic Ocean - #37 | ecosystem: Environmental > Aquatic > Marine > Unclassified | place: Antarctic Ocean: Davis Island wharf... | reverse complement strand
CCAGTTGATACGCAGGTCGATACGCCAATTGATGTACCGATTGATACGACCATTAATGTGCCAATTGATTCATTAACAAATGATACTGAATTAGATATAGATACTAGTTCATTCGAATTTAGTGAAAAGTCTGTAGAAATAGATATACCAGCCGATAGTAATGTGCCACCGGTATCAGTCGACGTCCATGACCAGAATGACGATGACGATAATGACCAGAATGATCCAACAGAAGTAAATGTTACTATTCCAACCATAGAAATTGCCGACACAGAATTAGAAGAAATCGATATACATTTAGATGAACTTCCAAAAGAGGATGGTATTGTTATAAAAAACAAAAACGATGTTTATTATGAAATGTATAGAGAAGCATGTCGCAAAGCAAAGATTGCGCGGGATTTAGCACTTTCATCTTATTTAGAGGCAAAACGTATAAAAAATGCATATATGCTGGATGATATATCAGACAGTGATGAAAGTGCAGATAGTGATGACAATGAGGATAGTGATGAAAACGTCGATGGTGATTAATATAATTTAGTGTAAAAAATAACAATGTTTAGTATTTTGATTCTTTGTTTCTATTTAGAAAACTTTAGATGATATCACAATCTGTTACTTAGACGTTATAAAAAACCATATTGTAGATAAATAATTTATCACCCGTTATTATATAAACGAAATGTTTGGAAAACTATTTGGACCCGCCTTAAAAGGAATGAGCAAATTATTTAGTTCTCAAAAATTATGGTTTGTTTGCGCATTGTTAATTGCCGTCTGGGTATTAAATAGATATGCTAAGCCCATGTCAATGGTGGTTGACCCGATGCAGGACGGTGAACCCGCCGCCGATATCAGCGAGGCTGAGAAGAAACCCGAAGCTAAGGAGGTTGCTGCTAGTTCTGGTAATACTGCCAGTGGTAATGGTTATGCTACACACGAGGTTGCTAACCCCAGTGAGTTACTACCCACAGACGAGAACAGCCAATGGGCTGCATTAAACCCTGCCGCTACTAACAAGGGTGATACAACCATGCCTGATTTATTGAAAGCTGGTTACCATATTGGTTTAGATACAATTGGTCAAACACTCCGCAATGCTAACTTACAGCTTCGTTCTGATCCTGTCATTAGTAAGGCCGAAGTCGGTCCCTGGAACCAGAGTACAATCGAGACAGACTATGCTCGTACCCCTTTAGAGATCGGTCCCAGCAAGTAAGTTTATAATCATACAAAATTAGATTCATTATATATTTATGTATATAATGACCGGTACTTCCCGATTACATGCAGTAATTACCATAAATGTATTCACATAGTGTATAATAACATGTATTATCTCGCTGAATTTATTAGTGGGGGTTTGATTACTTCTATATTTTCATATGCCGCCTCTTTTTATAGCTATCGTCCTGAATATATCAAAATCATAGCCTTTTTATGGGGTATCCCACTCCTTTATTTTTATATTTTATACACTTCATGGATGCAGAACGAACGGGCTGCAGTTGATGTGACCAGGCATGGTCTATATGGTGTATTATGTACATTGTTTGCTATGTTAATGACATTGTATTCACATCAATATGGTAAGCGCGTTGTAATCGGTGTCAACGTTTTGTTTTTATGCATAGTTATAAGCATATATATGTTTTATGAATTATATAAGTGGTAATGTTCAGGTACCCCCCGAACGTTTTGTATATGGTCAGCGATTTTAATCCCATTGTATTGTATAAACATGGACAAATATGAAATTTTAGGATATTTATTCACGGGCTTTCTCATAATAGTTTGTTTGTATATATATTTTGACAATTATGGTGCATTTGACTTAAAATGTATTGTATCAACTGTTGATGGTAATGAATATTGTGTACGTGAACGAAATAAGATACAGGAAGCTGCCGATTTACTCGCTCGTGTCACTGATAAATGCAAAGATTTAACAGAATATGTCTATAAAAAATTCCCAGATAAGGAAAATGTGAAACGGTTACATGACGGATTTAATCCTCAAAAAATTATGGAAACCTTACCAACGAGTAAGTTAACAGCGTACAGTGAAAATAAGGGGGAGAAAATCGCATTTTGTTTGAACAAAAAAAAGGGGGAGAATGAAAACTTAATTGACGAGAGCACACTGACATTTGTTGCTATTCATGAAATATCGCACGTAATGACCAAATCAATTGGTCATAAAAGCGAATTTTGGGAGAACTTTAAATTCATGTTAGAACAGGCGAAGGAATCCGGTATTCATAATCCGGTTGATTACAAAAAAGAACCACGGGAGTATTGCGGTATGAAAATACACGACAGCCCTTACTATGATGCATAAATGATATAATTATCGGTTTGAATATTATATCATTTTCTTTGGTTATTCCAATGAACCAGAATATTTGTATAGCCTGTTCAGACGATCCAACTTCTCATTCCTTCATGAAAATGACGGAAAAGAACGGGGTATCTTATTATTATACGTGCCCCGCCCAAGCAAGTAAATACAACGATACAGCAGGAATTTTAATCCATTATGACCATATATTAGAGCAACAAGGAGAACATCCGTGGGTATGGACGATTGATTGTGTTGGGTTTAGTCTAAAACATGCGGTTGAAATACAAACCGCGATTGGACTTTCTAAATTAATCTCTGCAAAATACGGAGAACATTTACAACAAATTCTGGTAAAACGCCCAACATGGCATATACACAGTTTACTGTTTGTTGTTTGGCCGTTTTTATCTAAACATGTACAATCCCTTATTGTTATGGAGAACGACACCGAACCTAAACCCGAAACAGAGTATGATAATCAGGTGTAATGCACAAGTATCATTTGTCGAACTCACACCGTTTACAATAAGTGTATTCTTCACCATACATACCATCTTCATGGTGGGTTATCCATATATGTCCACCATTTTTGATACATACGGTTTGTTTTTTTATTGTGACTAACTTTATACGCGCATCGATAGTTTGGATTTTGTTACAGTATGTTCGTCTTACCTGTTGGTATTCTTCCAGCTGCGCATTATATTTGTCTATGAGTAATGGTATTTTAGTTTCATCGCGGACCGAATGTATATCGTCCATCTACACTTTATATTTTACATATATTTTGTTTAACGGCGACTAACATATAGTGTTCCCACCTGTCGGCAGTGTGGACAAAAACAATACGTTCTATCTACATGATACCGCTCACTGCAGCTTTTATGTAGTATAATATTACATTGACAACATTTTACATTCGGTTGTGAATTGATTCGTTACCAGCATATTAAGCATGTTTGATTGTTTTCTAGGGTAGTACGGGTTGACATAAAATTACCCATTGTTTACTATGTTATACTATACTATCATTGTAACGAATCAACTTTCAATACAATAGGGTCTATATTTTGTATGTGTGTATATATTATAATGGAGAACCTACCAGTTGACATGTTGGCGAATATGACGGAATCCAGATTACCTACTGCTGCACCCGGTATTTTACATAGGTTTGGTTTTAGACGAAATATAAGAATATCGAATTCGTGCGATAAAAAAGCATATGTGATAGTTGCCCCTACCCCGATTCGGTCAATTAGTACCATCGGTGTAGAAAAACTAGGGAATATAGAATATGAACAACATGGTGAATTTAAGAGCGAAGAGATGTTAATATTGCCTACACAAACTAAGTTTTTTGAACTAGAAACAACCAAAATATACATATCCATATTGATTGAAGTGGAAGACCAAACCTGGAAACACTGGAGGAAAAATCGGTTAATTAATTCTAGTACAACAGATTATAATATAACCGTACATGCAACCGATGAATGTATCGATTCCTCGTTGTTAGATTATTCACGTAAATAATTTATAATATCAACATACGCTATATGTTTTCCAAAAATAAAAGCATTTTACTGTTTATATTTGCCTGTATCCCCCTGCGCATTGCAATTGCAGCCATGCCATTATATATAACCCCGGGATTGTTACCATATTACGGTATCGGGTTATTAGCAATGGCTATCGGGTTTCTGTATTTGTATTTTAATAATTTACGATTACATGCAACCGAAGCAGGTGGAATTACGTGGTGGAGCGAATATCGATTATTACATGGTATATTTTATTTAGCTGCTGCCACTTATGCATTGCAGGAAAAACGCATGGCATGGATACCACTTTCATTGGATGTTACTTTAGGGGCTTCTCTTTTCATATATCATCGTTTGATATTGCAATAAAACGTATCTTCATATATTGCCTTCATTGGTTATGAGTAACCCCAATAGCGGGGGTAAAACGAGTGGTTCGAATCCCTCGGTTGGCAAATGCACATTTTGTATCTACACAAAATACGCATCTTATCATTATTATGGAAAAAAACAGTTATTACAAATTATACATAGATGGGACTGATCCAATCGTTGAATGGATACTCATTATTTGTTTCGTGTGTTCAATATCATCATTTTGGATGCCATATCCGCCCATTTGTCTGTTTCTAACCATTCATCGTCTGTCATATACGCATATTCCTCTGGTTTTGCCTGAGATATATATGGATGTTTTTCCATATATGCTTTCAATATTTCCTGGGTCACTATCCCGCTGCGCTCATTCACTCTATTGACAAATTTACCCGAAGTAGGTGTCATTGATTTCATTGGTGCATTCATATTGGTGTAAATTTTATTACTTTTGATTACTTTTGGCATTTGCCTACTATCGTTTCAATTTTTTACATATTTTATACCGTTTCTAACAACCTACAACAACGTTCGTGCAATAAATTATATATGTAGTAATTGTATATATATACATACATATGGAAACACCAGAAACAACCGAATCGGTGAAAACGATCATGCAATATAGAGAACCGATTCCAGCAAAGGATGTTTTCAAAATATGCATATTGAATGATACGAATACCATAAGTAAAATGATTGTTTACCAGGGTAGCGATAAACCGATTGCGAAAGATAGTGAAATATTTAGTGAGTATGAACAGTTGCAGAATGAGAGTATGGATATGCAAATTGTGCCATCTTCCATGCAGATTCACCCAGATGACCCCATTCATGTAATCAAAAAGAAGATTTTGCATGAACTATCTATCCATGCTCTTTCTTATGGAGAACTTTATTTATTTTCCAAAAAACAAATTACCCTTTATTTGCACGAATTGTATTTGGAAATCACGAATAATGAGACAGAACCTCTTACCCTCACCAAACTGGGACAATTATTATTAAATTTACAAATTCAAAATACAGAAACGTTGTCCTATTTTGCAGATATGAACCAAACGGTTTTCAATTATAATGACATTGTTAAAGGTTTATCCAACTATACAGAGAACCTTGAATTGTTAATACCAATTGGACAACGTTTTTCGAAAAATCGCGACTTATTGTTCTCCGCAAACCCCTATAATATTTTGCAATCCAATCCTCTCGTATTTCAACCATCGTCCACTACACCTCTTCTCATGTTTGATAATCACCTTCTTTTAACCTATGGAAATATGATACACAATACATTGTATGTGTGCCTGGCTAAGGATGTTCTCAAATATGGTGAGCGAAACTCCCTGATGGAATCGCATTTATTAAATTTGTATTATCCTATTTTGAGTAAACGCGATATATCTTCACATAATGATTTGGTTAAGAATCAACCATTGTTACAAAAAGAGACTACCAAAATCATGAAACCCGCATTCTTTCAATTATATGACAATATTGACGCATTTTATAATATTTATAACACACGAACAGATGAGTTGCCATATTCAATGCGTGGTCTGTCCAGTTTTGAGTTGACTCTTCATCCAACCTCGAAAACGAATTTCCCATTAGACAGTGTTTTTAAACAGGTACATGCTACCGAATCTATACCCTTTATTAAATATAATCCAGGGCATCGTAGAGAACCTATCTACCGTCTTTATACTACTCGACGCACTAAAAACGGGAAGAAAATACCAGATCTAACTCGTGTACAGATATCATCATATTCGAAAGTATCAGGTAAACCTAGACAGTTGTCGTTTGTTGTAATATATACTCATGGAAAAAATAACGAGAACCTGTTTGTACATATAAGCCAAAATGGAAACATTATAGTAAATGGAACGTGCTCACAACCCATCTCATCTGATCATTTAAATACATTGTTATTAGAAACAGTCAACCCCATTTTATCAAACATAAATAATCTGCTTGAATCATCCGGTTATTCCATTGCACCTTTTCACAATATATATGATGAACGCATTGAATATAATAACCTGAAATATACATGCGGTATTCCATTAAAAGCCCCGGTTAAATCCGCCGAATTAACGTCACTATTGTCCAATATGTTCCATGTATACGAAACTGATATTAATAAGGGTGCTATATTGCGGTACAAACGCGTTGAAAATTACAAGGAAATGAATGCAATGAATGCTCTTATTACACAAATATATAAAAATACCAATGATTTGCAGGCGGTAAACCGCGCAGTCGTGGAGAACTTTGTATTGTCAGTGGAAGAAGCAAATGAGCATATTACCACATATTTAAATGACCACGTTGTAATAAATGGCAATTATGTTAATAAATCGGTTGATGTGATAGACAATCCGGGATTCCCATGTTTAATACGTACATCGCGAGAATTTGCAACACCAGAGATCGTCGTTGATATAACTGATATTAACTCAATTCATTATATTGACCAGATACATATGTACATTGACGTGTTTCTTCGGGTGACACAGTATCCACAAAAATCTTCTATTAATAAAGACGATTTGATTAAAATCACAACAAAAACTAAGAAAGTTGAAGAAGTACCTGTATATGAAAATGTAATCACTACCTCAATTGCTGATATCCAACCATTTACATTAGCAATAACTAATGACGAGGATGAAGATGCAGATGCAGACGAGGATGATGAAGATGATTATAAAATTATGCCAGATAACGATGATGAAGAAGAAGATGATGAAGATGGGGACAACGATGAGGGCGAAGATAGTGAAAATGGGGGATTATTATTTGATGCTGATAGTGATGAGGATGACGATGAAATGTTTGTCGGTGGAAATAGAACATTTTTCGATAAAATGAAAAAACTTGAACCCACATTGTTTCGTACAAAAAAAGAAGGTCGTTATGATTCTTATGCACGAGTATGTCCCAGTGTAAGTAGTCGCCAACCGATTATATTAACCAAAGACGAATTAGATGATTTGGATGAGGATTCGTATGAAGTTGCTATGCCATATGGAACAGATAAAGAGAACCCACATTGGTATGTATGTCCACGATATTGGTGTTTACAAACGAATAAACCTATGACAGACAAACAGGTTGCCGCGGGTGAATGTGGTGGAAAGGTTATACCCGGTAAATCAAAGAACCCTCCTCCCGGTCATTATATTTATGAGTTCACAGATGATAGACAACATAAGGATAAAGACGATAATTATAGACAACATCGCCCAGGGTTTCTTGGTGCTAAATCACACCCCGATAGTTGCTTACCATGTTGCTTTAAAGAAATGAATACCGAACAACAAATATCTCGTCGTAAAGAATGTGGAGTGCCAAACGACAAATTACGAGGAAACCCCGATACTATCAATAAACTAATTAAACCGGTTAAGGATGCTGCAAAACCGATAATTACGGATGACGATGATGCTGCATTGGATGGTTCGGCGATTATACCTGCTGAAAAGAAAGTGACGAGAGTAGGGATGAATATACTCGGCTTCGATAAATTTCCAATTGATAGATCCAGATGGGGTTTTTTACCATTGTCGGTTGAACTATTTCTACATACTGATAATACTACCTCCTTATCTAAGAACAATCCAGCCATAATTCGATCTGGTGAAAACCCTCTATTGCGACACGGTGTCGAATATTCACAAAACCAATCGTTTATTGCATGTATTGCGGACCTGTATACATATCACAACAATGTCGAAGTTCCATCTATTCCGGAAATGCGCAAAATAATTGCGTCAAAAATATCATTGGATATTTATATTCGATGTAATAATGGATCACTCGTGTCTATCTTTCAACCCAAAAAAACAATCGTGGATGATATCACCGTTGAGAAATACAAAGATACCGCGTTCTACCAGAGTTTTACCGATTTATCGAATACAGCACAGAACAACTTCTTAAAAGATTCAATCGCATCTTACCGCAATTTCCGCGCATTTTTAAAGAACGACGACTCGTTTATTGACCATACTTATTTGTGGGATATAATTAGTTCACCTGATGCAAACATTTTTACCAATGGTGTCAATATTTCGTTGTTAGAAATAGTGGATAATGATATTACGGATAATGTTGCACTACTTTGTCCAACCAATTCTTATTCGAGTAAAATATTTGACTTGAATAAAGGGACATGTATCATATTGAAACATAATGAATTCTATGAACCGATATATATGTATGGCAATACTAAAGTTGACAAATTTACCAAGAAAAACGCAGTAAAGATATTCTACCAGCAAAATACTCCACCAAATCTACTCAATGTGTTTAATATGATTAATAAAACAACCGATTCTTTTTGTAAACCACAGAGTAGCATGCCCAATGTGTACGATTATAAACGTAATCACCAGGCAAATGATGTTTACGACATACTTACACAAAATAACCTAGTTGTCAAGCAACAGGTGCGCAATTATCGCGGGAAAACAATCGCGTTTATGGTGTCAACTCGAAATGAAGATACAAATACCATATATATACCGACTGAACCTTCTGCGAATGTGAAAAATGTTCCTATTATATTTACAGATGGGGTGACATGGTTAGACTATGACATTACTCGGGATAAATTACATATTATTGCCAGCAAGACTGATGGTAAACTATACTGTGAGCCCGCATTTAAAGTAATTGAAGACGGCCTAATTGTGGGAATATTTACAGAAACCAATCAGTTTATTCAGGTAAGCACCCCCAGTGAAAATATTGGCGATGATGGAATTCCCGAATATGAAACCCGCGGATATAATCAGGGTCAATACAATGACGCAGATAAGTCATTTGCAACCGATACAACGGGTGATGATATTCGTACGCAAACTGTTCGTAATATTTCATTGGAAACCCAGTTTTATAATTCATTCCGCAGCAAACTCCGGTCATTATTGTCGAATTATAAGTATAAGATGATACGAGACGCGATTGTCGAAATTATTGACAACAAACAATATTTATATAAAATGAAAATGAAAAAACTGGAAATTCTTATACGATATATAATGACACCAATCATATCCTTTGTGGAGTTTGATGAGACGATTCTCAATGAAGTGAAAAACATTGGTACATTAGTTGATAAAGACGATTTGAAACGCATATGCTTATCTGCAAATAAACTCATGTGTATTCCAGCCAAACATCTGGTAAGTGATATCGATAATGAGAAACTATACTTTAGCCGCATTAGTGACGAGCTATTGCGATATAATCGAATTCGGCTTTTTTTATTAGATGCCGGTAAATTTTTGAATATTAGTAACGTGGACTATTTAATAAACGATAATGAACTTGTCATGTTACATTCCCTGCTAACCGCCGAAGAATTTGATAATTTAAAACCCATCGTTACAAATAAATATATCGAACATATTCCACGTGATTTCGCAAACCCATATAACGGGTCACATTCATCACCTGATGTAAAGCTAGATACACAGTATGCAGATACACCAACTGCTACATTAGAGATTTTACGAAAAGATTGTGTTCAACGAGTGAAACCCGTATCTGTAGCCGGTAAAAATAATTGGCGTAAAATATTACATCCAGATGCGGTTGAGCATATATCGAAATCAACAACGCAGTGTAGTTTTTATCTTTTGATGCTTATTATGAAAGAACATCTTAATATCAGTGAAAATATTTATCAAATCAAAGCGAGACTATGTTTGTATTATAAACCCCTCGTCGAAACTGAATTATTAAGAGTATGTGATTTATTAGAAAAACAGGGAAAACGACAATTTGTAAATATGTTAAAAAAGAAGCAGATCACACTAGAAACCATGATAATGAACGATGATTATATTATTACCGCTATAGATTTATGGGTATTTGCAAATGCATTGCAGTTACCAATTATTATCTTTGACCCAAATGGATTTCAAAACTTCGTTCCCGACATTGATTGGTTAGTATTGGGAGGCGATCCAGCAGAAGCAAACTTCTATTTTGTACGCATTGAATCTACTACGAAATTCAATGTAATTACCCCACCATCTGCGTTGCGGGATTTGAATGGATTCCAATCAATGATTGAATCACCGGTATATGATAAAAATATTCAAACACTGGCCGACTATTTACCAACACATGTTTTACCTACACGTAAACTTAATGTTCGTAAAGTAAAGATGAAAAAATAAGTACCAATATTGTAACGTTTCATTTTTCTCATTGTAAAATTTTCAATGAGAAAAATAGTTTCCGGAATACCTGAATCGAACAGGTGACCTTTTGATATCAGGCTTATACAACTACAGTCAAATGCTCTACCAATTGAGCTAATTCCGGAAAGTTATTATGCACCCCACCAATATAATATATCATGTGTGTTTATGCACTTTTACTACTATATTGTTTTTAGGTTGTCATTGAGCAATCTACCATTACACCTTGGGTTCTGGATAAAATCTAACATATTTGTTGTATCCAGAGTTACTTGTTAATGGGTATTCTACTTCGTATTCTATTATGCTATTCTTTACAAATCTATATACAGGTATGTTGTTCCACGCTATAAATCCATGTGTTGCAAAAGGGTTTATTATATTTTCTATATATTTACTTTGTATTTCTCCTGGTATTTCACTAAACGCATATGTACTTACTAAAAAACTATTCGGTTCCATGTCGTTATAATTCTCTAATTGGCAGCAATTTACGTTATCTATGTCAACCGCATTCAAATATTTGTCCTGTAACTGACTTGCTTCTACCAGATCAAAAATAGTATAACTATTTATTTTAATATTAAACAAAGGAGCTAACTTATGAATAAACACACACAATCCACCGTACCCCCCACCGATTTCAATAAAATCAATATTGTTTAATTTTTTATCGTCTATATATTGTAAAATTAGTAAGGAATGTAAAATGTATCTTAGATTTGTTGGACTACATTCCATAAACTCAACAAAATCACATTTATTCGTTTTTCCAAATAAATCGTTTAGTTTACATGTGTTTTGTAGTAATTCCAAATTGTTTTCATACAGAGTTTTGAATTTTTGTTGTAGTATAGTGAGATACTGATCGGCTTGTGTTTTACTGACGTGTTCTAACATATATGTATAGTTGGGGTTGTTTTTAAAATCCCAATCTGTTTTATTTAATTGTAGTTGAGTTGTACAGTAATCTGCATATCGCTGATATATGGACATTGTATACTATAAGAATGTTACGATCAGCCGTTTAAATTGGTTTATTCTAATATGTAATATTCGGGGTACATTCATGTATTTTTATAATAATTTTTCCTGGATAACACGTATCTCTTTCAAAATTCTATCTATAAGAATCTTAGCGTTACTGTCGGCGGTGGTGGGTTCACCGGTATCCAATGGGTAAGGTGGTGGCAACTTATATATGTAAAATACGTACAATAACCCGATTAATAAGTTGTTGTCGTAGTATTCACTACACTTAATAAAACGTTCATTGTTATCAACCCGTGTGTTATTTTTATCGGGATGACATTTTAAAACGATCGTTCTATAACATTTTTTAATATATGCATTGATAACCTGTTCTCGGTGTTGAATATCTTCTGGTTCTGGTATAGGTTCGGTAGTGGTTTCTGGTATTGGTTCGGTAGTAAACTCGGTGGGTGGTTCTGTAGTGGTTTCTGGTATTGGTTCGGTAGTAAACTCGGTGGGTGGTTCTGGTTCGGTAGTCTTGGTAACATTCATATTTTTAAATATAAATGAAAAAAAATTATCACATGGGTCATATTTCTCACCACTATATGATTGTTTATCTACTACATGTTCATAATGATTCATTATTTGAAATATTTTATAAAATATATTTGTTGATGAATCCATTTTATTTATATTATAGCAATACATTTTTTATTTTGATGGTCTCACCCTGATACGATTACCAAATATTGACCCATACATTGCTCCAACAATACATGTCATAAATATTATTATTCCTATCGCTCCATCAGCCATTGCTATAATTACATGTTTTTATCTATTTATACCTTTCTCAATTTTTTACAGGTTTATTATACTGTGCTCTCTGCGCAATCCAATGCATGATTCAAATATGTGTGGTGATCTGTGGTATCGGTTTGATACAATGCAAACTGATCTGCACATGTGGGATCTTCACCATCAATGTCACTGCACATACGTAATTCGTGTACTTCGTTCTCATAAATTTCTACACATGAATGATAATACCCCAAACCGGTGATTGGGGGGACGTGTGGCACCATATCTTTATGATGAGTGAACCTCCATAAACTTTTTAATTGGGCATTTACAAATTTGGCATAGTCCACATTGCCCACTCTCGGTTGGCCATAATTGTATACACTATTCTCAATGCCATTAGATAACAATTCCATGCTTATTAATTGCGCAACGGCTGCTCCATATGAATGTCCAGTTACAACAACACTGAAATCAGGAAATATGTCTAACATGTCCGTGATGTATTCATGTACTGATGGATATATATTGTTCGACGATTTGTAAAAACCCGAGTGAACTTTACAATTGCATTCAGGAAAGGATGTGTATGGGGTAAGTAATACTTCTGCATCATCCAGCCAGTTTTTGGTTGAAGCTGTCCCGCGAAAAACGACATATATTTGATTCATAGGTTGAATAACACCTATATATCCCTGTAAATCGGTCGGGTTGTCATATAATGTTTCATAATATTGAAAATCACTCGCGGGACCAGACAATTGCATTGTTTCATATTGATTTTTCTCACAATATGCTGCACCACTTAACCATACACCCGTCTCTGCTGTCATATAATTGTAAGTTAGGTGTGCCGCCCCCGATAGTACAGGTAGAACACTTAACAAAAAATACAAATACATTATAATCTGTTATACACATATCTCTATATATTATTTAGACCGGAGTAATAATGGCTTAGTCACACCCTGGTGTGAATCACATATTTCCGGATAAAACCGATTTTGTTCTATTTCTTTTTCACTCCAATATAACCGCTTCATATATCCATTTATACTATTCGATCGCAAAAATCTCGCGACAGGGTCTAGTCCCCCCACATGGGTCTTATATTCATAAGGAAGGCAATATGTACACATATTGTTATGGATTCTGGTAGGTATATTTACACACTTTCTTCCCAAATACATTTTTTCTAAGACATTACGCGTAATAATATGATCATATGTGTTATTATACATGTCGATAATCAGTTCTTCCTGATGCAATAATCCATTAATATCCCCACATTTTATGCTGGTACCCAACATGTCCGTTGTATTATATATACCAAACCCACCTATTAACCTGTATTTGTTCCGCATATTTTGGATATTTTCGAAACGTTTATCTGTATTGTTGCATTCTTCATGAGCATAAAACATCATTGTTACTAATATATTGTTGTGATATATATATTATTAACAAAAAAATCAATTTTCTATATGTTTATTTGTATTATAGCATAATACATGTGTTAATAATTAGATTCCAAAGTCATAATCGTCATCACATGTACCCATGTCTTCATTGTGTTTGATATTTGTAATATAATTCTGTATTTCAATATTTTTCTTTGCACATGTATCACTGGCATCTTCCATTTTTCCAAATTGGCGTTCGATATCATCATCGACATTAGTCCGGATTGCATCACCAACGTCTTGTGACTGCATTTTTTCCATATCTAACACTAGGTCGAATGCCCCTGTACCAAATTTACCGAGTTGCCCCATCATTACACTAGATGAAACACCGCGCATGTGATCAAAATCCGCATGTCTGGCTGCATCCAATAACACTTCTGTATGTACTTCAAATGTGGCCTTTGCGATAGGTCCAATGTTATCATTTAAAATTCCTGAACGGAAGATAGCCACCATGTTTTGATTGGTTGTCATGCGATCACATAAGATGCTCAAATGATGATAGTTAATATATACACCACTGAAATCCATAACTTCCGACAATTCGTTGTAAAGTACCTGACGCGCTGCCTCAATACCCAGTACATCAAATATCTGCTTAATATCATTACTAAACGTTCGCTTCCAATCAATGTATTCTAGACCGAGTGCATGTAATAAATTCGATCCAGTTGTATCTAAAATCCATGTATCCTTTTGAACATACTTACCGTCATCCTTCCTGACCATGTTTTGTAATTTTCTGGGGGTGACATTCGTAATTTTCGACAATCCACGAAGTACAATGGTGTTCATTAACAACTCCTGGAAGTTACGCAACATGTAGATTTCATCAGATTGATCCAATGGACTTGCCACACCTCGTTGCTTCTTTGTCTTATTCAATACATTGCTATTTAAACGAATACGGAATACTAAGTTATTGGCGTTGAAATCAGAATATGCACATGAAATATCTGCACTATAACTGGCATTGACCGCGAAATGAATATCATCCATCGTAATATTCTTCTCGAGTAATGTCTCTGCATCTAATGCTATGCGAATTACCCATCTGGATTTAGTCTGTTCCGCCTTATTTGTGGTAGCGACCGCATCCTTATCGGGGGTATTGCATTCTTCTATCATATTTTCAAATTCATAATATTGCTCCATTAATGACGAATCCGCTTCAATATTTGTACTTTTATCGACGGGATCGAAACAGATTTGTACAGACTTTACCACATCAGCCATCTTTGTATGTTCTAACATGTTAGCATAATGGGCTGCCTTATCACGGGAATCTTCATCGATTGCATTTAAGAATACAGTCATGGATGGATTTTTGGGATTTTTGGTTAAACGCAGAATTTCTTCAATACGAGGTACACCACGGGTTACATTGGATTTAGATGCTACACCACTTAAATGAAACGTGTTCAATGTCAACTGGGTAGTAGGTTCACCAATGGATTGTCCGGCAATCACACCCACCATCTCACCAGGATGCACTAATGCCTGCTTGTATTTCAACATAACGGTTTCCAATAATAACACGAGTGCTCTTCTGTGGAATCGCTTTTTAACGAGTAATTCCTTTGGTGTCAAATGGAAGTAATACATAACTTCAAACAATGCATTTGGTGGCGCAAAACTGAGCTCGGTCAACTTCTTGAAATATTCCTGGATCAGGTCAAATGCCTCCTGTGGTGTAATATCTACAATGGAATTTGCATTCAGCTTTAATTGTCCCTGGATGTTGGCAATTGTGTTTTGGAATGAAACCGGCATTTTAACTTCGGTGTCGTTTTTATGTAAGAATACCTTCTCAATTAATTCGTCACGCGAATTGCTCATTTTTTCAATATACATTGCGCAGGTTTCCTTTGTTTGATCGCGCTGTTTCTTTATGCGAGAAATAGCACCCTTTGTATAAATATCAATCAGTCCCTTATGTTCATTGTTGACGCCTACGATATCATAGTGAAGATAGATATCTTCCATTGACATACTAACCAATGCAATGCTCTGGTTTTCAGTCTTTGTTGAATCGAAGTTATCGTCACCGTATGCAAACTGAATGATTTTACCAGTGTTGTTTCTAACAGTCATGTCATATTCAACCTTGATATCTTCGAGACCCTTAATCAACCTCCTTTGAATATAACCAGTTTGAGACGTCTTCACCGCAGTATCAATCAAACCAATACGACCACCCATCGCATGAAAGAACAATTCGGGGGCGGTTAATCCGGAAATATAAGAATTTTCGATAAAGCCACGAGCACCAGGAGAATCGTCAAATTTATTGAAATGAGGCAGTGTTCTACTATCAAATCCATACGGAATACGCTTTCCATCTACATTTGTTTGTCCCAGACAGGAAATCATCTGTGAGATATTAATGAGTGAACCCTTTGATCCCGAATTAACAATCATCAGGAAACGGTTATTTTTACTCAGGGATTTGCGACCAATCTTACCAGATTGCTCAGTCGCCTTATTCAATACATTGTTGATATTGGTTTCAAATGCTGTCATATTTGTAGTAGATGTGTTGTTTTCGAATATGCCTGTATGTACCTTCTCAATAATCGACTGTACCTCCTGCTTTTGTGTCAATATGGCTTGAATAATGCTATCCTGAGTTTTACGATCGGCAATCAAATCACTGATACCAACACTAAATGCACTAGACTTCATGTACTCAGTTATGATGTTTTGCATATCATCAATGTATTCGGTTGCACGCATATTTCCATAATCATTACAAATTCTGTGAATAACACCCTTTGTGGTAGATCCTAGTACAGACTTTTCCATTTGTCCACGAATATATTCACCGCTACGAATTTCTAACACATTGTTACTGGTTTCATACTCTTCCTCTTCCTCATAAAGCTTTGTTTTGTATTTCAGGGTAATCGGTGGCAAAATCTGCGACAATATATCAAAGTTGCTGATCCTGTCGCCATTTTCTCGCAACTTCTTCATATCTACATTTGAGAACATCATTAACATATTCATAGCATCTCTTGTACTAAAACTCACATTGGGTCGCGTGAAACGATAAGACCCCAACATAGAATCCTGGAAGATTCCAATAATAGGCGCATTGTTTGCTGGACTTATCATCTGGTATGGAATCGCTGCCAGATTTTTTAGTTCGGTTTCAGCCAATATACTTTGTGGCATATGCATATTCATCTCATCTCCATCAAAATCAGCATTGTATGGCTTAGTATCTCCAACATTCATGCGAAATGTATCACCCTTCTTCATGATCTTTGCAATATGACACATCATACTCATTCTGTGCAAACTGGGTTGACGATTAAATAGTACTCCGTCTCCGTCCATCATGTGGCGATGGACAATATCTCCGTTTTCTAGACGAGCAGAAGATGTGTCGACATATCGCAATGAAATATTCTCACCGTTTCTTCTCTCCAATATCTTTGCACCGGGATATTTCTCGGGACCATTCTGTACCAACTTCATCAGGAAATCACGATTACGATCATTTACAGTAATCGGCTTCGTAATATTCATGGCAATCTTCAGGGGGATGCCTAATTGACGAATGGATAAATTTGGATCACCAGTGATTACAGAACGCGCACTGAAATCTACACGCTTTCCCATTAAGTTACCACGAATTCGACCATTTTTTGCATTCAGTCTACCACTAATACAGTTTAGGGGGCGACCAGAACGCTGTGCCATTGGGTCAGCGCCCTTTACTTTATTGTTGGCAATCATTGCCACAAAGTATTGAAGTATTCCAGATAAAACTTCTACCACCTTTGTTGGAGCATCATTTGATATTTTATTACGTAAGTCATTGTTTGTTTTGATAATATTGCTATAAATATGTGTTAAATCATCTTCACTGCGCTGCTGGGCATCATGTTTGACAGATGGGCGCATAGCAGGTGGAGGCACAGGAAGTACCTGACAAATCATCCATTCCGGGCGAGACCACAATGGACTGAACCCCATGAAATGAACATCTTCATCACAAATGCGCTTGAAAATCTTAATTAACATTTCTGGTGTTAATTTAACAATTACCCGACCAGATTCTCCTTCCACTTCTGTATCCATCTTTTCCCAGATTGCCTGAATCGTTGACATACCTTCTAGTAAAATCTTATCTGGTTGCTTGTATCCACATCCTTCTTCAGTGCAATCACCGCATCTCTTTACGTTCGCTGCGAGTGACGTAACATATTGCCATCTCTCACCTGGGGTTTTTTTCAACATGTGTTTGTGTAAATTTTTATTGATTTTCATCTTGCTGCATTTAAAGCATACACACTTGCATACTTTCATAATGTCCTTAAGATGCTGTATAAACAAAACGGGGCGGGCCAATTCAATATGACCAAAGTAACCAGGAGTATCAATGTAGGTATAACCATCAGTTGGACAAATTAGACCGGGTTCCAATACACCCATGCGTGGATCAAACAATCCACCAACAACTGGTTTGTTATTTATGTATGTATCACGGGAAGTAACCTCTACCACCGAATTTTTTCTTATTTCTTCCGGTGACAACATACTAAATTGTACACCAATGATCTTTGAAGACGGCTTATAATCATCCATTGTTGTATTATGTGGAGGCATTAAATTCCCTATATTATTATGTTTATATATTTTTCATTGTGGTATAATCAATTTTTCATAACACCCTTTTCAGTTTATGTAGAAAATTGATTTTATATTTGACATATTTTCATGGTATACTTCCAAAAAGACTTACTATGTCTACATTTAATTTGAATAAGCTTGCCAAGAAGGCACAACAGAAGGTGGATGAGAAAAATAAGCAACTTACCCGTGCTGCCAACAGCGACGACGACGGTGAAAGCTTAGGTGAGGAGGATACTGAGTACGAAACCGATACCAGTGATTCGTCCTATGTTCCAACCAAGAAAAATAAGAAAACAAAAAAGAATAAGAGTCGTGAGAGTCGCGAGATTCGTAAAAAATCCCGCAAAGAGGAAAGCGAAGCCGATGACGATAGTGAAGATGAAGAAAGCGAAGACGACGATGTTGATATGGGTAAGATCAAGAAGATTATTTCTCGTATGTTTCCGTCTAAATATATGACAGATCGTGCCGAAAAATCTTCAAATGTGACAACAAAGCGTAAGGTTGCAGATAAACCACGTACAAAGAAATCCAGTTCTAAGTATAATAAACATCGTAATAAGGGTAAAGAGGAGGAAGAGGAAGAGGAAGAGGAAAGTGATGACGAGGAAAGCGATGATGATGAGGGGGATGAGGACAGTGATGATGATAGTGATGAGGAGGAGGACAGTGATTATGATGAAGATGACGAACAGGGTGTTTATAACATTGTACTCGCATTAGATGGTGGCGGTGAAGATGAAAATGAGGAATATGTCGAAGATTATGCAGATTGTGATAGTGATGATGAACAGGCGTTCATGAAAGAAACATATAAGCGGGTTGGTTCGTCTACTGATCTAACAATCGATAGTGGGATCGATGGAACGAAGCCATCCAAAAACAAGAAGAATAAAAAGAAGACTGATACAGACGATGTCGTGCTCACCAATGTCGAGCAGGAGTATTTGGATTTAGTTGAAACTAAGAACCATTTGTCACAGCAATTGGTTAAGAAACCCAACAATAAGATATTGAAGAATGCGGTCGATGAGTGTAAGAATTCGATCAACAAGTTGATTAAGAAGGCACGGTCAAAGAATGCTAAAAATTATCATAAGTTGATTCACAAGGATAAGAAGCGCACCGATGAGGTTGACTATTTTAGAAAAAAGATGTCGAACAAGGAGCAATTACGTGCCATGAATGACCTGAAGGAGATCAACCTACATATTAATGTTGACAAGCCTTATCGACTCGCCCTGCTCGATTCTAACATGCCATATAAGTTCAAAGCATGTGCGATGCAACGACTGAATATCCTTCGTACAATGGAACCTAGCGACTCTGAATATTACAAGATTAAGAACTGGGTCGATACGTTTATGCGCATCCCATTTGGGATATACCGCAGCCTGGACGTTAAGATGGATGATGGTATCGATGTGTGTCATGATTTCATGGCAAACGCGAAATCCACACTCGATAATTGTGTGTATGGTCTTAATGATGCTAAAATGCAGATTATGCAGATGATGGGACAGTGGATTTCAAACCCATCCGCTATGGGAACCGCTATCGCTATCAAGGGTCCAATGGGGACAGGTAAGACTACCCTGGTAAAGGAGGGAATTAGTAAGATTCTAGGCAGAGAATTCACATTTATCGCTCTCGGTGGTACCGGCGACAGTAGTTTCCTGGAAGGACATTCATATGCATATGAAGGTAGTAGTTGGGGTAAGATTGTGCAAATCCTGATTGACAGTAAGTGCATGAACCCGGTTATTTATTTCGATGAGTTAGATAAGATTAGTGACACTCCAAGAGGAGAAGAAATCGTGGGCATCCTGACACATCTTACAGATACCTCTCAAAACAGCCAATTTCACGACAAGTATTTCACTGAAGTCGACTTTGACCTAAGTAAGTGTTTGTTCATATTCAGTTATAATGATGAGAGTAAGGTGAACCCCATTCTTCGTGACAGAATGTATCGTATTCAAACGAAGGGGTACGACTCGAAGGAGAAGGTTGTCATTGCCAGAAAGCATCTCCTTCCATCTATACGCGAACAGGTGAACTTTACAGAAGAAGACGTTATTATCACAGATGAAACTATACAACATATTATTTCGTGCCAGGATATGACAAAGGAAGAAGCCGGGGTTCGTAACCTAAAGAGATGTCTTGAAATCATTTATACAAAGTTAAATCTATTTCGGTTAGTTAAGGCCGATGAAAAAATATTTGAAAAGGAGTTGGACATAAAGGTCAGTTTCCCATTCACGGTAACACCTGCTGTTGTAGATAAATTCATTAAACGCGAGGACCAAATGAGCCAGAGTATGCTATCAATGTATATTTAGAATATGCAAAAAAAAAACAATATAAAAAAATATATGAATAATAATGTAACTATATTTATTCATATATTTTTTTATGGATACAACTCATTCTATAATTAGGACGTTATCGGAAGTACAAACACAGATTTCCCGACACTGTGCAGCGGACGACGCCGACCTGTTGAACATACGACGTCTTATTCAATTATATATGGATACACACTGCAAACATCATATTGTATATGATTATGTGGATATTCCACCCGAAGGAGGACATTCAATTCGTTTTTGTGACGTTTGTATGAAAACATTTGATTAGTCGTTTTTTTGGTTATTGTAATAACCAAAAAAATAGATGTAACTTTATTTATTGACCAATTTCGGAATTTCTATTCGTTATATTACCACCACGTGTAGATAATAGTCTCTTTTGTTCATCACTTAAGCATAACCCACCCTTCGAGTTAGAAAGACCAGAATTATCTTTACAGTCCAATTTACCTTCGGTATTTCCAAATTTATCGATTGGGTTTCCAGCGGTAGTTGGTCCGCAAAATAATCCAGTAAAGCCATACATGGTTTTACATTCTGCTGCAGGAGTGCTTATTAAAAAAGGCTTATATGTGTCCATAGCAGCATTGTCTTCTTTGCTAGAATAATCTAAATCATTTGTGTTGTTAGCAAAGTTTTCAAAATTAGAATGCTTTTGGAAAATGGTATCAGCATAATATGGGGATGCAGAATTGCACGAAACGAGCAATGTTGATGCAATAACCATAATAATAATGGCCACGATGAGTATCGAATAAATTGTCATTTTATACTATAATATACATATTTGGCAGATAATAATTATATTGTTAATGGTTATTACTAAATCGGCTAGCCGCAAAACTTATTTGTGCTAAAACACACATAAAAACGTGAGTACATAAAATGTATTGATTATGTCGTCGTTAACCGCAGATGAACGCCTTAATTTACAGAAGATGGTTACCGAGATGGGAAGTGAAGATAATACCGAACATATTCGTAAGGTAAAACATAGCATCGTATTGCGAGATGAGATTCGTAAATTAGATACCTTCAAAAAAAATAACTCAACATTACAGATCCAAAATCCCGCTCAATATGTTGAACAGTGTCAGGGTGTTACTCCATTTCTTTACAACAATTACACTGACATTTTTAATCGCATTGTTAAAGATGAATTGGACCTGGAACTTATGACTAAGTTGCTTATTGTCCTAAAGCTAATTGAGGATGGAAAGGTTGATCAAAATGAAGGGTCAGTTATGGTAGGCAAAGTGTTAAAAGAATTATATGTTGACAGCGCATTGAAAAGCGGTGAACATCTGGACGAAAAACATGCAGGGGATACAGTTAGTACGAAGGAAACCAAACCAATCACCTGGAAAGAATACAAAGAGGTAAAAGGTATGTAAAGACTATGCTGTAAATATGTTATCACAATGAGTTTGGTTGAAATGACGACACTACACCCCCATTTGAAGGAGTCATCTGTAAATGGGGGTAAGAATTTTGCAGTGTTAACAATGGTGGTAGATGATGTAGAATTACATGATTCTTATACACAGCGTATTCATAACCATAACCACCAATTCATGGAAAATGAGTTGGCGGATTCTGGGTTTGATGTACTAGTTCCAACCGAGACAACATTCGACCAACCTTTTGTTACGAAATTCATTGATATGAATATAAAAACCGAAATGTTTTACTGCGATGTGGAACATGACATCGTATCAACATGTGCATTTAATGTGCATCCCAGGTCCAGCATTTCTAAAACACCATTGATGTTGGCCAATCACACCGGTATTATTGATTCTGGATATCGCGGTTCACTCATTGGTGCATTTAGACAACTGCCCTGTAATAATACTGACCATTACACGGTGGCTAAAAATTCACGCCTATTACAGATATGTCATCCATCACTTTGCCCTATTTATATAGTGTTAGTTAATTCTAATAATTTATCCTCGAGTGAACGCGGGGATGGTGGGTTTGGGTCAACTTCCTAATACTAAAACATATTATTTCGTATATATTTTTTAGTATATAAAATACTGTTATATTTCATATGAATGGTGGCTGTAAACGATATAATAACGATAAAAATAATACTGACGATATAGTAGAAATATACAAGGGTGATTATTTTGCAAAACCCAAACGAACCCGTGCAAAAAAGGTGGTAGTATTTGATTTAGACGAAACATTAGGTTCATTTGTTGATTTGGAAATTTTATGGCGGTTATTTGATAATTATAAGATCGGTCATTTAATCAACTTTCATGAATTATTGGATATGTATCCAGAGTTTATTCGATATGGTATGCTATCGATTTTGGAATACTTAAAATGCAAAAAGCAATCAGGAGAATGTCATAAATTGTACGTATATACCAATAATCGTGCGGGTAAGGTATGGACACATTCCATTGTAAATTATTTTAATCGTAAAATATCCAAACGTAATAACCTGTTCGACCAAATTATTTATGCATTTAAAATCAACAATGTTCATATTGAATTGGGCCGAACTACTCACAAAAAAACGCACGACGATTTTATTCGCTGTACATTATTGCCGAAAACAACAACCATCTGCTTTATTGATGATGTCAATTATAAAGATATGCAAAAAGAACGCATTTATTATATTAAACCTAAAAAGTATCAACACCATGTTTCGAGTAATGAAATTATTAATCGGTTTATATATTCCAAATTTGGAGAACTAATGTTGCGAACAGATTCGATGAAACATGCATTTAAACGTGATTATATCGAGAAAGCTATGAACATTGGGGCGTATCATACCGATAGTCGAGTCACAAACGATGTATTAGAAAATGATATTTTAGTGTCACAAAAAATTATGTACCATATCAAAGAATACTTCTTACTAACTAACAAAAAAACAAAGACATGTAAACGTAAGTACCCTAGTTTTCGATTTACCAGGAAACACCAATCATAAATATTAGATATATTATGGATCTTTCATACGGTCTGCGTATTCATATGACATTAGTATTAGTTGTTCTACCTGGGATAATTTTTGAAATGTAACACAGTCGTCATACTTATATTGAATAAATTTATGCATTGAATTCATACATAATATATGCGTACCCGTGTCTAAAAACTTAATATCTACTACAATACCACCATTTGTTAGTTTGGTTGTACCGCGACGTATCCATCGTACGTGTTTTCCTTTATGCAGTTCATGTAATTCGTCTACATTGCGATATCCCACTAACTTTAAACAAATCTGCCGGTGAACTTCGGCTGAACTCGCGAATTCATTGGTAACTTCGTATATTTCATCGCCAATTCCTGATAACGTTTTGTTCTCCAAATAATCGTTTTTGTCGTTTTCTAATGTATCTAATAATTCATCTATGTTTAATGATGACAACAATGACGGATCCTTCATCGCGTCATCATATACCTGGTTAATCATTTCCGAGGTCAACTGGGTTGGTGTCACATCATCCGGTTCATCCATATCTTATTACATATAAGGTATGGAATTATATTCATATTAGTTATGGAATTATATTTGTAACACTGTGTCCTCTACCTGAATACTGATTGTTTTCGTAATTCGGGTTATGATTTCAATAATACTTAGATTAAAGAATAAAAACAGTGCACTGCTGAATATTAGTACAGAATCACTATCCTTTAATCTGTGTTCTCTAAATGGGTGAAATTTTACCAATAATATTATACACACGAATATACGGATACCCGTGTTGAAATCCATCAATCCTTGGTGATTCATTAATGATATACCAAATATATAGAACATGATTATATATCCGAAGTTAAGTATGTGTGAAAATAGCATCATTTTACCATAATACTTGTCACCGTTATCTATCAGGTTCTCTATATATTGAAATAAATGTGTTATAACTTTGGTAAACATAAGTGTTGCACCTATAATATAGATTATATATACAAATAAATCTAAATATATGTTTGTGTGTACATATAGGTTCATGAATAATGCAAAATTAATTGCAAATAGATATAGTATAGACAAATGTATAGGCAATGGCACGTTTGGTAATGTGTATAAAGGTCAAAACAATAAAAATAATGAATATGTTGCAATCAAATTAGAAGATAAGAGAACCTCCTACAGATTATTGAAACGCGAAACCTCAATATTGAAGTATTTATATGAACATCAGTGCCGGTTTATACCATGTGTGTTTTGGTTCGGAGAAATTGGGGATTCTATGGGTCTTATTATGACTTACTATGAAGGTTCTCTTAATGACTATATTAATACGAAAGATATAACAGAAAATAAAAGAAATGCCATTATGATACAATGCATTCGCATACTGGAATCTGTGCATACCAACTTTGTTATCCACCGCGACATAAAGCCGCAAAACTTCATGTTGAAAAATGGAGAACTTTACTTAATTGATTTTGGGTTAGCTACATTCTATGTAGATGAGAACCGGATGCATACCTCGAATTCTATTAACGGACAAATCGTCGGTACGCCCAAATATATTAGCCATTTCATTCATGACGGCGACACCCCATCCCGCCGTGACGATATTATTTCATTGGGGTATATGTATATTTTTTTATATGCGCATGAGTTGCCATGGGACTCCGTATATAACGACGACACACACGATGCAACATATACGAGCGAAATTCATACATTGCATACCAAAAATATTCAGCGCAAACAAATGAAATCGATCGAGAATATTGTTACTGTATGTGAACTCATCAACGATCGTATACCGGTTTTTATCAAAAATAGTTATAATATTGAATATATTGTCGAACCAAACTATGATTTTTTATGCAGCATATTCGCTGCTAACAATAAGATCAATATATAGCAAAAACAATATAGAAAGGAATGGCTACAATATAGTACAACCAGTAGAAGATGAGCACTACCACTGATACAACTGACAGAGTAATTGGACACGTTAAGTGGTTTAACAACAAGACCGGATATGGATTTATTACCGCACGCGAGGGTGAGCATGACGGAAAGGATATTTTTACCCACTATTCTTCTATTCGCGCCAACGATGCGCAGTATAAGTACCTCGTACAAGGAGAGTATGTTGATTTTAACATTATGAAGTCGATCACCGGTAAGCATGAATATCAATCTGCGGATGTGTCTGGTATTAAGGCCGGACCCCTTATGTGTGAGACCCGCCAGCTAAATCAGCCAACCGAAGGTGCACCCCCTCGTACCCGTAAGTACCAGACCAGACCCACCACGGATCGCAAGCCAAAGGAGACTGCTCCCGCTGCACCCGCCGATCCCACCGTATAAAATACCATACATTACAAAACAAACTACTAAACACAAATAAAAACAAACCATTAATGCTAACAACACAATAAAAACAAATAAAAACAAACCATTAATAAATATCATTCTTTCATTGATATTTATTTCAAATACTTATACCAATCTATACAGTTATTTTATTTACAAATAAATCTTTTGCCATGGTCTTTATAATTTTGTTATCCAACCGGATTTGTTCATCCTCCACATCACCTAATAATGCCTGCATCATTTTGTAACAGAAATCGTACGTACGGCTCGCGACGATCTCACATTCCGGGTGGGCATTGCGCCAATTCGGAACCGATCTGTAATTGTTCATGGAAATACGACTCAGGATTTTTCGCAACTTCGACAATTCCTCCGTATCTT
>Ga0307998_1000358_pt1 | contig 26530 bp, 21 predicted proteins | sample Davwhametageno37_FD_203147 | JGI IMG/M metagenome (GOLD analysis project Ga0307998, IMG submission 203147) | Marine microbial communities from Davis Island wharf, Antarctic Ocean - #37 | ecosystem: Environmental > Aquatic > Marine > Unclassified | place: Antarctic Ocean: Davis Island wharf... | reverse complement strand
TCATAATGTATTTAAAAAATTTACAATTTATTGTTTAAAAAGACAAATACCAAAGTAAATTATAATGAAAATAAATTCGATTTATTAGGTCAATCAAATTTTATCATTAAGAGATATCATTTAATTTATAGCTTAATTTGTAATTCTAATTATTAAAAGTGAAAAATAAAATCATAAAATCTATTTTTAGACTTCGTTTAGAAGAGTTCATGGCTTTGGTTTTACTGATTCCAATGCTATTTTTTCTAATTATCTTTAATGATAAAGAAGGCTTTAGAGCCTCAAATATTGATCGATTTCTTATTACATTATTTGTGTTTTTTTTGTTTTTAGTGATCATCAAGTTGAAAGATTTAAATTCGCTTCAAGATTCTAGAATTGGACGTTGGATTAGTGTACTGCTTAATTTTCTTCGAGAAACCCTTCCTTTTGCTTTTTGCATATCTATTTATACAAACATGCATGATATGGTTCATTTGGTTAATCCTAATGATGTTGATGCTTATTTAATCGCATGGGATGAATATATCTTAGGTATACAACCCGCTTTATATCTTGAGCAATTCATTACACCCAATTTGACAGACTTTATGTATTTTTCATACGGAATGTTTTTAATATATGTTCTCTTTTTTCCTTTTATGTTGTATGCTAAAGGCGATATGACTGCTTTTCGCGAAACAACAGTTTCTATAATTCTCACATTTTATATTGGTTATATTGGTTATGTGATTTTCCCTGCAGTTGGACCAAAATTCACCTTGTCACATTTATTTGAAACATCCTTAACAGGAAGTTCCGTTTCCGATCAAATTTCTTTGATAATGGATTATCAAATCTCTTCTTTTACACGTAGGGATTGTTTTCCAAGTTTACACAATGGAATTATCCTTTTGATTCTATTGTTTGCATTCAAGTATAAAAGATCTTTCGGATTATTGTTTCTGCCTTTTGCTATTTCTTTATTTATTTCAACACTCTATTTAAGATACCATTATTTTGTAGATATGATAGCGGGTTATATCTTAGCAATATTAATGTTTTTAATTGGCCCAAAACTCCACAGATGGTGGAGTATTATGCGACATTAACTTTAGATTTTATAAACTGATTACCAAAAAGCATGAGTTAAATAATGGATATGGTCTAGTTTGAGAGTTTTAGGATTCATTTTAGGGGTGTTGAGTAATTTCTTGGGATTATCTGTTTCTATTTAGTTTTGGCAAAAGAGTTCAAGAATTAAATCATCAAGAATTTTTAAGCTACAAAAAAAACAAAAATCCATTCTTCTCTATTATGCTGTAGAAAGAAACATTTGTACTTTTGAAATCAATTAAATAATTAGATTATGAGTGTTTATGATGTAGCAATTATTGGTTCAGGACCCGGAGGTTATGTAGCAGCAATACGATGTGCACAATTAGGAATGAAAACAGCGCTTGTTGAAAAATATAGCACACTTGGGGGAACATGTTTAAATGTTGGATGTATTCCTTCAAAATCTCTTTTAGATTCCTCTCATCATTATGAAGATGCCCAAAAACATTTTGCAGAACACGGGATTGAAATAGAAGGTGAAATTAAAATCAATTTTAAACAAATGATTGATCGAAAAGCTTCAGTTGTTGAACAAACAACTAAAGGAATCGATTATTTGATGAATAAAAATAATATTGACATCTTCGAAGGCTTGGGAAGTTATATTGATGCAACCCACATAAAAATTGAAGGTAAAGATACCCAAATCATTGAGGCTAAAAATAGTATTATAGCCACTGGCTCTAAGCCGGGAACCCTTCCCTTTATTTCTTTAGATAAAGAAAGAGTAATTACCTCTACAGAAGCATTAAAGCTTAAAGAAATACCAAAACATTTAGTGATTATTGGTGGTGGTGTTATTGGACTTGAATTAGGACAAGTATATTGCCGTTTAGGCGCTAAGGTTTCAGTCATTGAATATGCAGATAGAATTACACCCATAATGGATGCAGGTTTGTCTAAAGAACTAATGAAAGTCATGAAAAAACAAGGAGTAAAGTTTTTCCTTTCTCATGGTGTAAATAAAGTTAGTCGAAAAGACGATTTAGTTACGGTAACTGCAAAAGATAAAAAAGGGGTAGAGATTCACTTTGAAGGTGATTATTGTCTGATTTCTGTAGGTCGTAAACCCTATACTGCCGGTTTAAATACTGGAGCAGCAGGGGTTCAATTAAACGAACAAGGCCAAGTGACCGTTGATAATAATCTACAAACAACTGCAGCTAATATTTATGCAATAGGTGATGTGGTAAGAGGCGCAATGCTTGCACACAAAGCGGAAGAAGAAGGTGTAATGGTTGCGGAACTTTTGTCAGGACAAAAGCCACATATAGACTATAATCTCGTGCCTAATGTAATTTATACATGGCCTGAAGTAGCTTCTGTAGGAAAAACAGAAGAGCAGCTTAAAGAGGCAGGTACTTCATACAAAACTGGACAATTTCCTATGAGAGCTTTAGGGCGTGCCCGTGCCAGTATGGATACCGACGGTTTTGTAAAAATCCTTGCAGATACTCAAACCGATGAAGTTTTGGGTGTTCATATTATAGGTGCACGTGCAGCAGATTTGATCGCTGAGGCGGTAACTGCCATGGAATTTAGAGCATCTGCTGAAGACATTGCCAGGATGAGTCATTCTCATCCAACTTATGCAGAAGCTATAAAAGAGGCAGCTCTATCTGCTACTGAAGATCGCGCATTGCACATCTAAGTAACTATTTCCTTAGTAGTAATTGATTTAAGATTATTTTTTTGACTAAATCTAGGATTAAAAGAAAAATCTATTAATTCGACTTTTATTTTATTCGTTCCATTTTTTGACGAATTTTTTCGAGTCCTAGGTTACCAATACTTCCCAAGTGGTTGTGATTAATGGTTCTATTAGGAAGGAAATCTCCTTTTTCAATAGCTTGACCCAATTCACGATAAGCGTCTCGGAATGGTTTTCCAGCAATAACTTCTGCGTTAAGAGTATCCACACTAAAGAGGTAATCATATTTTTTCTGGTCGGTAATATCTTGGGTTACCTCAAGTTGAGGTAAACTAAACAATAGTATATCCATGCAGGCTTTCAATTCTTGTACGGCATCGATAATAGGTCCTTTAGCTAATTGTAAATCTCTATGATAACCACTAGGTAGGTTAGAGGTTAGTAAAGCTAATTGGTTGGGAAGAGCTTGAAGATTATTGCATTTTCCTCTTACTAGTTCAAACAAATCAGGGTTCTTTTTGTGTGGCATAATACTGGAGCCTGTAGTTAAATTTTTAGGAAAGGAGATGAAGTTAAAATCTTGTCCCATGTACAGGCAAATATCCATACTTAACTTTGCTAAGCTATTCCCAATACTTGAGAATGCGATAGAGGTACTTTTTTCCAATTTTCCACGACTCATTTGTGCGGCAAGTGAATTAATTTTTAGTTGATCAAACCCTAACAATTCTGTCGTTAATTCACGGTCAATTGGGAAAGCACTTCCATAACCTGCAGCACTTCCTAAAGGATTTTGATCTGCAATTTTATAGGCAGCTTCCCAAAAATATAAATCATCAATCAGATTTTCGGCATAGGCAGATAACCACATTCCCACAGAAGATGGCATGGCAACTTGTAAATGGGTATAACCTGGGAGTAAATTATTTTGATATTTTTCAGCTAATTCAAGTAAAAGATCAAACATTGCAATGACTTGGGTTTTAATTTCTCCCAATTCTTTTTTTAGGTATAGATGCATAGCAACTAGCACTTGATCATTTCGAGAACGTGCGGTATGAATTTTCTTCCCTGAATCTCCAAGTTTTTTAGTTAGTACATGCTCAATTTTAGAATGCATGTCCTCAAATTCATCTTCAATTGTAAAATTCCCTGTTTCTGCTGCTATTTTCAATTCCTCTAATACCTTACATAATTGTTCAGATTCTGGGATACTTATTAATCCAATTTTAGCTAACATTTTAGCGTGAGCTATAGAAGCTTGACAATCGTATTGTACCAAAAATATATCGTATTCACGATCTTTTCCTACAGTAAATTCATCAACTTTTTCATGGGCTACAGCCCCTTTTTGCCAGAGTTTCATATTATAAAAAGTTTTTTAATAATTCAATATAAAAGGTAATGCCATCTTCAATTTCTTTAACATAAATATATTCATCTGCAGAGTGGGAACGTGTTGAATCACCGGGACCTAATTTTAATGAGGGACATTCTAATGCTGCTTGATCTGATAGAGTTGGTGATCCATATGTTTTTTTTCCCAAAGAAATTCCTGCTTGAATTAGAGAATGATTTATTTCGATTGATGAACTTTTTAATCTTAATGAACGTGCATTAACTTCACATGGAAGTAAAGCTTTTATATATTGTTCAATTTCACTATTGGTGTAGCATTCATTCACTCTAACATCAATGATTAATTTTACTTGGGATGGAACTACATTGTGTTGACTTCCCCCATCAATTTGTGTCAGTGTCACTTTAACGGGTCCTAAAATAGGTGAAATTTTATCAAATTTAATTGAATTGATTGCTTGAATCACTTCTGGAATTTTTAATAAAGGATTGTCTGAGTTGGGATGGGCTGCATGACTTGGGGTGCCTTTTATGATTGCTTCAAAGACAACCAATCCTTTTTCTGCTATTGCTAAATCCATTAAAGTTGGTTCCCCTATAATAGCTAAATCTATTTTAGGTAGGTCTTGTAATAATCCTCTCAAACTTTTTTCACCAGCAATCTCTTCTTCTGCAGTAGCCGCCATCAGTAAATTGTATTTGGGATTAGGATGAGCATAATAATGAGTGAATAATGCGATTAGAGAAACCAAAGCTCCTCCAGCATCATTACTCCCCAGTCCATATAATTTACCTTCAATAATATCGGCTGAAAATGGATCTCGAGTATAACCCTTGTTCGGCTCTACTGTGTCATGATGTGAATTCAACAAGAGGGTCGGTAATTCGGAATTAAAATTTTTATTAGTTGACCAAATGTTGTTATGTAGTCTTGAGAAGGGAATATTATATTCGTTAAACCATGTTTCAATTCGATCAGCAGTTTTATTCTCTGATTTAGAAAAGGACTCAATTTGAATTAAATCTTGCAGTAGGGATATGGCTTTTTGAGTAATCATTATAATTTAATTTGAGTATGTGTAATAGATTCAGTAATCATTTTTGAATTACCAATTCGCACCCTAGTAACTCCTTTTTTCAAAGCTTCAAAGCAATTTTTTATTTTGGGAACCATTCCTTCATTTATAATACCTTTCTTTTTAAAATACTCGTATTGATTTGAATTTATAGATGGAATGACCGAATCTTCATCTATTAGTTTTTTGAGAACTCCCTTTTTTTCAAAACAATAACTTAAGGTTACTTCATAATATGCTGACATTGATGAAGCAATTTCGGAGGCTATGGTGTCCGCGTTGGTGTTTAGTAATTGGCCATTCTTATCATGAGTAATAGCACAACACACAGGGGTTATCTTTTGATTTAATAATAAATTAAATAGAGCTGAATTCACGGAAATAACATCTCCTACAAAGCCAAAGTCAATAGGTTTTGAGGATCGTTTTTCTGCTACTATACTGTTGCCATCGGCACCTGTAAGTCCCAATGAATCGCACTTGTATGCTTGTAATAGAGCAACAATGGTTTTGTTTATTTTTCCTGCATACAACATGCTAATAATTTCTAAATTTGCTGCATCTGTTATACGTCTCCCTTCAATAATTTGAACTGGAACATTGAGTTTGTGAGCCATTTGTGTAGCTTCTTTTCCACCACCGTGAACTAAAATTTTAGCTCCTCTAATTTTAGTAAAATCAACTAAAAAATCATTGAGTGATTTACGATTTTCAATAACATTACCTCCTACTTTGACTACCTGTAGCTTATCCATTTTCTAAAATTTTCTTCAAAACTACTTGAGTAGCAAAGGTTCTATTATTTGCTTGTTCAATCACTAATGAATTTGGGCTGTCAAGAACATCATCAGAAACAACAATATTTCTTCGAATTGGTAAACAATGCATGAATTTTGCACTATTTGTTTTGTTCATCTTTTCACTAGTTATCTTCCATTTAAGATCAGTCCTTAATATTTTTCCATAATCTGAATAAGAAGACCAGTTTTTTGCATAAACAAAGTCTGCATCCTTTAAAGCTTCTTCTTGGTTGAAAATCAAAGGAGTCTTTTTTGTAATTGCTGGATTTAATTCATAACCTTCGGGTTGAGCAATAACAAAATCAGCATCCAAATGTTGTGTCATTCGAATAAATGAATTTCCGACTGCATGGGGCAGTGCTTTTGGATGGGGTGCCCAAGTCAAAACAATCTTGGGTCTTTTTTTACTTTGATGTTCTTTAATTGTAATGGCATCTGCTAAAGCTTGTAAAGGATGGGCAGTTGCACTTTCCATATTTACTACAGGAATACTTGCGTACCTAACAAAATTTTGTAATACTTTTTCTGCTTCATCACTTTCTTTATCATTTAGAGATGCAAAAGCTCTTATAGCAACGATATCACAATATTGAGAAACTACAGCAGCAGCTTCTTTTATGTGCTCAGAGCGTAATCCACTCATTTGGGTTCCATCTTCAAATTCTAGTGCCCAGGCCTCGTTTGAAAAATTCATAATCATATTATTTATTCCAAGGTGTTGTGCTGCTTTTTGAGTGCTTAAGCGGGTACGTAAACTCGGATTAAAAAACAACATACCTAGTGTTTTCTTTTTTCCAAGCGTCTCAAATTGAAAAGGATTTTTCTTTAATGCTATTGCTTCTGTAACAGCATCATCTAAATTGGGGAGATCCTTTAATGTTAAAAATTGTCTCATAGATAATGATTAATAGTTGATACCTTTATTTTTTAAAGCAATTATTAAAGCATCAAAAAAAGTATCAAAATGTTTCTCTTTTATGGTCAGAGGAGGTAAAATTCTAATAAGTTTTTTATTACTACTTCCCCCTGTGAAAATCTTATGGTTATAAATAAGTTCTTTTCTTAGCGCTGCTACTTCAAAATCAAATTCTAAACCAAGCATTAAACCTCTTCCTTTTATTTTTTCAAGATGCGGTAGCCCTAAGGCTTTAGTTCTGAAATAATTTTCTAAAGCAACTGCTTTTTCTTGCAATTTTTCTTCTTCTAAAACTTCTAAAACCGCTAAAGATGCACTACAAGCAAGATGGTTTCCTCCAAAGGTAGTTCCTAACATTCCATATTTGGCCTTAATATCTGGACCTACCAGGACACCTCCAATTGGAAAACCATTTCCCATTCCTTTAGCCATTGTAATAATGTGCGGACTAATATTGTACTTCTGGTAGGAGAAAAAAGTACCCGTTCTTCCAAAACCAGCTTGGACTTCGTCTGCAATCAGACAACTTCCAAATTTTTTACATAAACGTTCCATGGTAAAAACGAATTCTTCAGAAGGTTGGTCCAGTCCCCCGACTCCTTGAATTCCCTCAAAAATAACAGCACAATACTCTTTTGTAGCTAATGCTTGATGAAGTGCTTTTTCGTCATTAAATAGTAAAAAGGTAACCTCTTGTTGTTTATTAAGTGGTGCATTTATTCCAGGGTTATCTGTAACGGCTACTGCTGCTGAGGTTCTTCCATGAAAGGCATTATGGAAAGCAATTACTTTTTTTCGATTGGTGTGAAATGAAGCAAGTTTCAAAGCATTTTCAATAGCCTCAGCTCCAGTACTGCATAAAAACAGTTTGTAGTTATGAAGACACGATTGTTTTCCGATAGCATCTGCCAACTTTTGTTGCAATGGGTTTTGAATGGCATTGGAATAAAATCCAATTTGCATTAATTGCTGTTTTATTCTCTCTACATAATGAGGATGGGAATGTCCAATTGAAATAACTGCATGGCCTCCATAGAGATCAAGGTATTCTTTATTATGTTCATCATATACAAATACATCTTTTGCACGAACAGGGGTAACATCATATAGCGGATAAACCTCGAATAATTTCATGTTATTGCTTGGCTATTTCATTAATTTTATCAAATGAGGCATTTAAACCTTTAATTAGTGATGAACTTAATCCTTGATGCTCCATTTCATTTAGGCCTGTAATGGTACAACCTCTAGGAGTGGTTACTCGGTCAATTTCTTCCTCAGGATGTGTCCCCGTTTCAATTAATAGACTAGCAGCTCCCATGGCAGTTTGCATTGACATCTGTAAAGCGACATCTGCATCAAACCCTAACTGAACTCCACCTTGGGTTGTTGCTCTAATCAATCGCATCCAAAACGCAATACCACTGGCGCACAAAACTGTTGCTGCTTGCATGTGATTTTCGTCTATAGTCAATGTGGTGCCTAAGCCATTAAAAATAGCCTCGGCGATGGGTAAGCTCTTTTTACCTACAGTATTATTACAGAGACAAGTCATTGATTTACCTACAGAAATTGCAGTATTAGGCATTGCTCTAATAATTGGATATTGGTTGCCTATCTGGGTCTCTATTCGACCAATTGTATAACCTGTTATAGTAGAAATTAATACATGTTTATCGTTAAGAATTGGTTTTATTTCATTTAAAATAGCATCAAACTGACTGGGTTGAACGGCAAAGATTATGATGTCCGCGTTTGATAAAGCTTTTGAATTATCTTTAGTCAGAGTTACATTTTTATATTCTTTCCATTTGGAAAGTGTATCTAGATTTCTTTTGGTTAGACATAAAGTAGTGTAGGTGTTATTAATAACCAACCCTTTGGCTATACTTAAACCCAGATTTCCAGTACCTATAATTGCTATTTTCATGTTATATTTCTTAAAAAATGGAGGCTTTTAGATTAAGGCCTAGATTTTCCTCCCAGCCCATAATGAGGTTTGTATTTTGAATGGCTTGTCCCGAAGCACCTTTTACCAGGTTATCAATTACACTGGTTATTAAAAGTTTGTTTTGGTATTTATACAAATGAATAAAACAATAATTTGTATTAATAACTGATTTTAAACTAACCTCTTGTTCTGAAATTTGCGTAAAAGGGTGAGACGCATAAAATGTGTGATAGTACTTTTTTGCCTCTTCTAAACTACCCTCAAAAGAAGTATAAAGAGTTGTGAAAATACCACGAGTAAAATCTCCGCGCTGTGGAATTAAATAAAGTTTACTTGGAGAATCTAACTGCTCTAAACTCTGATGAATTTCGCCTAAATGTTGATGTGTAAAGGGCTTATACCAGGATAAATTATTATTTCTCCAGCTAAAGTGACTGGTAGAATTTAGACCTACTCCAGCTCCTGTACTACCAGTGGTAGCATTAATGTGAATAGGACTATTTATTAAATTTTGGTTTGCCAAGGGTAAGAGTGCTAGTTGAATTGCAGTAGCAAAACATCCTGGATTAGCAATAGATTTTGAATTTTCGATCTTTTCTTTTTGAAGTTCAGGAAGACCATACACAAAATTCCTACCTTCAAAAGCTTGGTCAGCTTCTAGTCTAAAATCATTTCCTAAATCGATAATAATGGTTTTATCAGAAAAAGAATGTTCTTTTAGAAAAGTTTTTGAATTACCATGTCCTAGGCATAAATATAAAATATCAATATCTGATTCAATAGAATCTGTAAAGTCTAGTGATACACTTCCTAAAAGATCTTGGTGAACTGAATTTAGTGATTTCCCAGACCTTGTAGTGCTGTAAACAAAAGACAATTTTAATGCTGGATGTTGAAGGACTAAACGAATGAGTTCACCTCCTGTGTAGCCTGAACCTCCAATAATTCCTACATTTTTCATAATTTTTTATTAATATTTTGATATATTTTTGTGGCATTAGCAGTGAGCTTAATAAATCCTTTTGCTTCATCTGAAGTCCATCCTTTATTAATTTCTCCATAGCTTCCAAATTCAGCTTGCATCAGATCATTTGGAGACGAAATACCAAGAAGCTCAAAGCGATAAGGGTGAAGCTTAATAGAAACGAATCCACTTACTTGCTTTTGGCTACTTTCCATAAATGCCTCCATGTCTCGCATTACAGGATCTAAATAATGTCCTTCATGTAGTTGCATTCCATAGAAATTGGCTAATTGCTCTTTTTGATATAGTTGCCATTTTGTTAAAGTGTGTTTTTCTAAAAGGTGGTGTGCCTTAATAATAATGATGGAAGCAGCGGCTTCAAAACCTACTCTTCCTTTTATTCCTATTATAGTGTCGCCAACATGAATATCTCTTCCAATTGCAAACTTTTTTGCATGCTCTTGAAGTTTTTGAATTAATTCAACTGGAGACCCTACTGTTTTGTTCACCTTGATGAGTTCTCCTTTTTTAAAACTAAGAGTTAAAAATTCGGGAGTTTCTGTTTTAAGCTGACTTGGGTAAGCTGAATCCGGTAATGGAGAATTTGAGGTAAGAGTTTCTGCTCCACCTACACTTGTTCCCCATAAACCTTGGTTTATAGAATATTTTACTTTTTCCCAAGGGAGGTTAATACCTTGAGTTTCTAAATATTTTATTTCATCTTCTCTAGATAGTTGGAGATCTCTAATTAAGGTGATGATTTTTATTTCAGGGGCTAATACTTGAAAAATCATATCAAAACGTACCTGATCATTTCCTGCGCCTGTACTACCATGAGCAATATACTTTGCTCCAATTTTTTTGGCATAATTAATAACTTCTATAGCCTGAATAATTCTTTCTGCACTAACGGAAAGGGGGTAATTATTATTTCGTAAAACATTACCGTAAATAAGGAATTTTACAATTTTGTTATAAAAAGAATCTAAAGCATCAATATTTTTGTATAAATGCGCACCCATTTGATATGCCTTTTCTTGAATGATTTCAATTTCATTTTGAGAAAAACCACCGGTATTAATACTGACAGCATGAACTTCAAAATCATCTTGAGAAAGTTTTTGAAGTGAATATGAAGTATCTAATCCTCCACTATAGGCCAAAACCAATTTAGATTTATTTATCATTTTTATTTTTTAGTGAAAGTGCTGATTTAATTCTTTGCACTATCTTTTCATTAATAGAGATATTTTTCATTTCTTTTTTTGGATCAAATAACATCCCAGTACATAAACACATTTGGCGTTCTGTCCTGGTTAAAATATCATAATTTTTACAAGTTTGACAGCCTTTCCAAAATTCAGGATCATCTGTAAGTTCTGAAAAGTGAACTGGTTTATAACCTAGTTCATAATTTATTTTCATAACAGGCATACCTGTGGTAATTCCAAAAATTTTAGCCTTCGGATATTTTTTTAAAGAAAGTTTAAATACTTCTCTTTTAATTTTTTTAGCAAGACCTTTTCCGCGTTGCTTGGGGGTAACAATTAATCCGGAATGAGCTACATATTTTCCGTGGCCCCAAACCTCTATATAACAAAAACCAGCAAATGAATTATTTTCAATCGCTATAACTGCATTGCCATTTTTAATTTTTGTAGCAATGTATTCAGGAGTACGTCTGGCGATTCCAGTGCCTCTGTTTTTTGCAGAATCATCAATGCATGCACTGATATTTTTAGCATAAAAAATGTGTTCCGCAGTAGCGCGTAATATTTTCATTTTGTGTAAAAATAAATAAGAAATTTGTTTAGTTCGAGAAGAGAGAAGGGCACACCATACTCCATAAATAAGCTACACCCCTAGGGGCGACGAAACATAGGGCACAACGGAAGTGATGGAGTACCTGGAAAATTATACAAAAATAATGTTTTGAACATAACATTGCAAATATCACTAATTTTTATTAGATATCAAAAAATATATTTATTTGTACACATTACTAGGATCTATATTATTGGATAACGAATGTTTATCTTTGTGCTTTATAAAATTATAACAATTGAATATTAACCTCACTGCTCTTACTGGAAAGCGATTTTTACTTGCTCACAGTGGTGGCTTGGATAGTTGTGTATTAGCAAATTTATTGCTTGAAGCTTCAGTTGATTTTAGTGTAGCACATTGTAATTTTCAATTGAGAGGATCTGAAAGTGACGACGATTTCTTTTTTGTTGAAAAATGGTGTCAAGAACGCAGTATCCCTTTTTTTTCAATTAATTTTTCTACTAAGACCTACATGGAGTTCCACAAAAAGAGCACTCAATTGGCAGCTAGAGAACTAAGGTATAAGTGGTTTAATTATTTATTGACAACATATAATTTTGAAGCTTTAATAACAGCACATCATCTAAATGATCAACTCGAAACCTTTTTTATAAACACCACCAGAGGTACTGGTATTTCTGGTCTTTTAGGTATTCAGGAAAATGAAAAATTGTATCGCCCTTTGCTTCAAGTATCTAAAAAATTCTTAATTATTTATGCGGAAAAACATCGTATTAAATGGCGTGAAGATCGATCAAATAAGACAAACGATTATTTACGTAATAGCATTCGACATCTTGTTTTAGATCCTTTAATAAAACTCCAGCCAAAGGCACTAGACAATTTCAAAACTACTCTGAGACATTTAACTGAAGCCAATTCTTTTATTCATAATTCGTTGGATACTTTAAAAAAACCGATTTTCATTCAGCAAACCGATTATGTAAGTATATCGATAACTGGATTAAAAAAAATTCCTCAATCTTTATTTTGTATCCATCACTGGTTTTCTCCTCTGGGTTTTGAAGCTTTGGAGGTTGTAAAGCTATTAAATACTGAAAGCGGAAAAATATTATTATCCAAGACTAATCGACTGTTGCGCGACCGATCAGTTTTAATATTGACAGAAATCCCCATCAAAATAAAAGACTCTTTTAAAATTGATTTAAAAAGTTCTAAGATCTTGGTGCCCATTAATTTATCATGTAAGTTTATTAGTACGGTTTCTTTTTCTTGGAAGTCAAATGAAGCAGCACTAGATTATAAATTGTTAAAAAAGCCTCTTTTAATTCGTAAATCAATCAAAGGAGATTACTTTTATCCGACAGGAATGTCTGGTAAAAAGCTTCTTAGTAAGTTTTTTAAAGATGAAAAATATTCTCTTTTGGAAAAGGAAGAACAGTGGATTTTATGTTCAGGTGATCAAATTGTTTGGGTAGTTGGTAAAAGATGTGACCAACGTTTTGCGGCAGACAAAAAAACAAAAAAAATCGTATTAATGTCATGTTTATGAAAATGAAGTGGGTAATGTTTTTATTGGGAACTATTTTTGTTCAAGCTCAGCTTGATTCAGAGCCTGTAGTTTGGGAAACTCACATAGAAAAAACTGAAGATAACCGCATCATACTATTTTTCGAAGCCAGTATTGCTCCAAAGTGGCATTTGTATTCTCAATTTTCAAGTAAAGACGGTGCTTTACCTACTGAATTTCTATTTAATCCTAGAGGATATGAGAGAATTGGTAATGTTGAAGAAAGTACTTCAGTTACAGAATATGATAATGTATTTGAAATGGATCTGACCTATTTTAATGATCGAGCAACTTTTCAGCAAGAATTATTTATATCAGATTCTTCATTATCGATAATATCTGTAGAGGTTAATTACCAAGCCTGCGATGATAAACTCTGTATTTTTAGATCTGAAATCTTTAGATTTTCATTAGACGGAAATGATGTTGCTAGCTCACTAGTAACTGATGAGCTAAGTCAACGTCTCTCCTCTGAGTTAAAGCTTGAATTATTGAATACGGACTTATTAGAAAATACACTTTCAGAAGAAATCACTAATTCTTTTTCAAATATTTTTTTATTAGGTTTTATCGCTGGTTTGCTAGCACTATTAACACCTTGTGTTTTTCCGATGATACCACTCACAGTATCTTTTTTCTTAAAACAAGCCACTAGTCGCTCTAATGGAGTTTATAATGCTTTGTTGTATGCTTTTTTTATTGTGTTAATTTATGGTTTGTTGAGTCTTCCTTTTCATTTTATTGACTCTTTAAATCCTGAAATATTAAACACACTAGCTACAAATGTAACCTTAAATTTGATCTTTTTTGGAGTGTTTATATTTTTCGCATTTTCCTTTTTTGGATTTTATGAATTAACACTTCCCACAAAATGGGGAAACAAAACAGATCAAGGCACTTCTTTTAAGGGTAGTATTGGTATTTTCTTTATGGCACTTACTTTAGCGATTGTTTCTTTTTCTTGTACAGGACCAATTTTAGGAACCTTGTTAGCAGGTTCATTAACTTCTGACGGAGGAGCTATGCAGCTTAGTGTAGGAATGTTAGGTTTTGGTGTTGCTTTAGGCTTTCCTTTTGGGCTTTTTGCATTATTCCCTAATGCATTAAATGCATTACCAAAATCTGGAGGATGGATGACTACTTTTAAAGTGTTTTTAGGCTTTTTAGAATTAGCACTTGCATTAAAATTTCTTTCAAATGCAGATTTAGTTGCTCATTGGGATTTGTTGAAACGCGAAGTTTTTATTGGAATTTGGGCCTTGATCTCTTTGTTATTAACCCTTTATCTTTTTGGTGTGATTAGTTTTAAGCATGACGTTAAACAAAAACTTAGTATTCTTCGGATAACAGTTGCATCTCTCAGTTTTCTTTTTACGGCTTTTCTAGTGTATGGATTATTTTCAGATGAAAATGAATTAAAAATTTTAAGTGGTTTTCCACCTCCTGAATTTTATAGTATTTTCTCAAAAGAGTCAGACTGTCCTTTAGGCTTAAACTGTTATAAAGATTATTCAACTGGTATGGCAATGGCCAAAGCAACAAATAAACCTATTCTATTAGATTTTACTGGCTGGGCATGTGTTAATTGTCGAAAAATGGAAGAAAATGTATGGTCAGATTCTGAGATATTTTCTTTGTTAAATGAAAATTACATAATCATTTCTCTTTATATAGATGACGGTAAAGAACTTTCTCAAGAATCACAATTCAATTATCAATATCCAGATGGTCGAATTAAGGTAATTAACACAGTAGGAAAGAAGTGGGCTACATTTCAGGCAATAAATTTTAAAACGGCATCTCAACCTTATTATGTTCAGATGATGCCAGATGGTAAAATACTTAATAGTGCTATTCAGTATACTGATATCCCAACTTTTAAAGATTGGTTAAAAAGAGGATTAAAAAACAGTAAGAAGGAACCCCCCAACGCTAAATACCTTACTTTTTAGCATTTAAAAACTATCTTTCAAAGTAAACTTCTTTAAAAGGGATACGGAAACGATCTCCGTAAATTCCTTCAGGCATTCTAATTCCACAACCAATGACCATACTAATTTCAGCAGTCTTAGGTAGGTTTAGTATTTTTTTTAATTTCTTCGAATCAAAACCTTCCATTGGACATGTATCATATCCTTGGGCCGCCATACTCATCATGAAATTTTGTGAGGCCAAAGCAACGCTTTTATGTCCAACAACCCTGAGGTCTGAGGCGCTAACTTCCCTGTAAGAAGTTTTGTTTTTTCTGAAGAATGCTGTTCCCAATTTATTTAAAAATCCTTGTATCTTACTTCCACCACGATAAAGCTTGGGAATTATTTTTTGATAATAACTTAAGGCTCTTTCTTGGGTTTTTGGATCAACGATATTGTTTTTACTAAACCCTTTTTTAATGAATTCAATGTTAGCCTCAACGCGTTCAGGCCATAAATCTCTTCGAACAACAGGGATTACAAGTTGAAGTGCTGTTTTTGCAGCTGGTTGGTTAAAACAGGTAGCTGCAATTGCTTTTTTCTGATCTTCAGACGTAATATGGTAGAATTCCCAAAGTTGTAAGTTGCTACTGGTGGGTGCTAATGTAGCATGTTTTATGCATTGTTTTACTGCTTCTGAGTCAATAGGTTGCTCTGCATCATAAACCCTCACAGACCTTCTATGAGCGATTGCCTCAGAAAATGTTTTTTCTTTCATACTTATAATTTTTTCAATAGAAATTTTAGAAATTTTAATGATTTAGGGTAAGGGGCATAGCGCTGAGGTAAATCAAACCAAAAGGGACGTTTAACAAGTGGTTTTGCATGTGTAAAAATATCAAAGCTATATTTCCCATGATATGATCCATTTCCACTTGTTCCGATACCTCCAAAAGGTAAGTTTGTATTGGAGAAATGAATTACAGTATCATTAACAACTCCACCTCCAAAAGAATACTTTTTAATTAAATTATTTATAAATTTTTTAGATGAACTAAAAATATAAAAGGCTAAAGGATTTTTAAGTTTACTTAAAACAAGATCAAGGCCTTCTTCTGTTTGATAGGATAATACAGGAAGGATTGGGCCAAAAATTTCATCTTCAATTAGACGGCTATCCATCGCAGGTTCGTTTACAAGTGTGGGTTCAAAATAAAGACTTTCTCTATCCATATTCCCGCCAAATAAAATATTTTCGTTTTGTAAATCTTTTTTTAATTTATCAAAATGTTTTTTATGAATTAGACGTCCGTAATCATCAGATTTTTTTGCGTCAGTACCAAAGGCTTTTTCTATTTCTTGAATCAACGCCTTAATTAAATCATCTTTGTGATCTTTTTTAACTAATATATAATCTGGAGCAATACATGTTTGTCCACAATTAAGAAATTTACCCCAAATAATTCTCCGTGCTGTTTTTTGAATAGGCGTAGTTCCATCAACTACACATGGACTCTTGCCACCTAATTCTAGAGTTGTTGGAGTTAAAAATTCTGCAGCAGCTTTTGCTACAATTCTACCCACATGAGTGCTTCCAGTGTAAAATATATAATCCCACTGATATTTTAATAACGCTTCACCTACGGTAACATCCCCTTGAATTACTTTTACCCAATTTTCAGGAAAAACCTCCATTAATATTTCTTCTATAATTTGAGCCGTATGGGGTGCGGATTCTGAGGGTTTTAAAACTGCTGTATTCCCTGCAGCAATTGCTCCAATAAATGGAATCATAGCTAGTTGGAAAGGGTAATTCCAAGGGGAAATAAGTAAGACAGTTCCGTAGGGTTCTGAAATAATAAAATCTTGTGAAGGAAAACTTAAAAGACTTCCGGAAACTCGTTTTGGAGCTGCCCATTCTTTAGTGTTTTTTATTAACAGTGATAATTCTTTTTGAACCATCAAAACCTCACTAGTATAAGATTCAAAAGCAGGTTTTTTTAAATCTAAAAACAATGCATTCATGATGCTTGCTTCTTTTTTGTCAAGTAATTTCTTTAATTTCTTGAGGTATTGAATTCTTTTTTCTACACCATCTGTTTTATGTTGTTTAAAAAAAACACGATGGTCCTTTTGAACTTTTAAAATAAATGATCGCTCACTATTTTTCAATTTTTTTATGTAAAGTTACTAAAAAACAAAGCTCCATTTTTTAAGTGATTGAATGTCTTAAAATATAATAACAAAGTAGTTGATTATCAGTATTTTAATAGGCATTTATTGAGGTTGGGTATAAGAGTGTAATTTTAGACATACTTATTGAATTCTAAACATGTATTATATTCGTGAATATTTTTAATTAATGGCTTTAAATAAATACAGTAAATTAGTCACTCAAGATTCGACTCAACCTGCAGCACAAGCTATGCTTCATGCTATTGGATTGACAGATGATGATTTTAAAAAACCACTTGTGGGTATTGCTTCCACTGGTTATGAAGGAAATCCTTGTAACATGCATTTAAATGATCTTTCACAAGATATTAAAGTTGGGATTAATTCGCAATCAATTGTCGGTTTAGTCTTTAACACCATCGGGGTAAGTGATGGTATTTCTATGGGAACTCCTGGAATGCGATTTTCACTTCCTTCTAGAGATATAATTGCCGATTCTATTGAGACAGTAGTCCAAGCAATGTCTTATGACGGTTTAGTTACCGTTGTTGGTTGTGACAAGAACATGCCAGGCGCACTAATGGCAATGCTTCGATTAAACCGACCTTCTATCCTTGTTTATGGAGGCACCATTGCAGCTGGTTGTCATAATGGTAATGAGTTAGATGTTGTTTCAGCTTTTGAAGCTTGGGGAGAAAAAGTTGCAGGAAAAATTGACGAGAAAGAATATAAAAACGTTATTAAAAATGCATGTCCAGGCGCAGGGGCCTGTGGAGGGATGTATACAGCAAACACTATGGCTTCTGCTATAGAGGCTTGCGGAATGGCACTTCCATATAACGCTTCTAATCCTGCAGTAAGTAAAGACAAAAAAGAAGAATGTTTAGTGCTTGGTACTCACATTAAAAACTTATTAGAACTTGATCTTAAGCCACTGGATATTGTTACAAAAAAAGCATTAGAAAATGCATTGCGTTTAATTGCTGTTTTAGGTGGATCAACAAATGCAGTACTTCATTTTTTAGCAATTGCTAAAGCAGCTGAAATTGATTTAACCATTGACGATTTCCAACGTATTAGTGATACTACACCTTTCTTAGCGGATTTAAAGCCAAGTGGAAAATACTTAATGAAAGATTTACATGCTGTAGGAGGAGTTCCTGCAGTGATGAAGTATATGTTGGAACAAGGAATGTTACATGGTGACTGTATGACAGTAACCGGTAAAACTTTAGCCGAAAATTTAGCTTCTGTCCCTGGTTTGTTAGAAAATCAAAAAGTAATCAGACCTGTAGACCAACCAATAAAGCAAACAGGTCATATTCGAATTTTAAAAGGAAATCTTGCTACGGGTGGTTCTGTGGCTAAAATAACAGGTAAAGAAGGACTTCTTTTTAAAGGACCTGCACGTGTTTTTGATGGAGAATATGCTGCAAATGACGGTATTAGAGATGGTAAAGTAAAATCTGGTGACGTAGTAGTTATTCGTTACGAAGGTCCAAAAGGAGGTCCTGGAATGCCTGAGATGTTAAAGCCTACTGCTGCTATTATGGGTGCAGGTTTAGGCAAGAATGTTGCCTTAATTACTGATGGTCGTTTCTCTGGAGGAACTCATGGTTTTGTTGTCGGTCACATTGTCCCTGAGGCTCAAGAAGGAGGTGCGATTGGTCTTCTGCAGAATGGTGATATAATTACCATTGATGCAGAGAAAAATATTTTAAGTGTTGGTTTAAGTGATACTGAACTTTTTAAGCGAAAAAAAGCTTGGGTAAAACCACCTTATAAATTTAAACAAGGGGTATTATTTAAATATATTAAAAGTGTAAAAACAGCCTCTGAAGGATGTGTTACTGACTCTGAATAGTTATGAAAAACCACAAAAATCAAAAGAACCAAAAGTCTCCAAATGATTCTATTACTATTTCTGGAGCAGAAGCAGTTATTCGTTGTTTATTAGCAGAAGATGCTAATTTAGTTTACGGATATCCTGGAGGGGCAATCATGCCTATTTATGATGAATTATATAAGTATAAAGATCAATTACACCATGTGCTAACGCGTCACGAACAAGGAGCAACTCATGCTGCACAAGGTTTTGCACGTACTTCAGGTAAAGTAGGGGTGGCTCTTGCTACTTCTGGTCCTGGTGCAACTAATTTGGTAACAGGAATAGCAGATGCACAAATTGATTCAACTCCTATGGTTTGTATAACTGGTCAGGTAGCTTCTCATTTACTAGGATCAGATGCTTTTCAAGAAACAGATATTATTGGAATTTCTACACCAGTTACAAAATGGAATTATCAAATCACAAAGGCAAGTGAGATTCCTGAAATCATGGCTAAAGCATTCTATATAGCACGTTCTGGAAGACCAGGACCTGTTTTAATTGACATAACAAAAGATGCTCAATTTGAAATGTTTGATTTCAATTATGTCAAATGTACAGGAATTCGAAGTTATTGGCCCAATCCACCATTAAATACTAATCATTTAGAGGAGGCTCTCCAGCTCATCAATGAAGCTAAAAAGCCATTTATTGTTTGGGGACAGGGTGTGATTTTGGGTCAAGCAGAACAAGAGTTTAAAGCGTTTGTTGAAAAATCTGGTATCCCAGCAGCTTGGACTATTTTAGGACTTTCAGCACTTCCTACCGATCACCCTTTAAATCGAGGTATGGTTGGAATGCACGGAAACTATGCTACTAATTTATTAACCAACGAATGTGATTTATTAATTGCTATAGGAATGCGTTTTGATGATCGTGTTACAGGTGATTTAAATACATATGCTAAACAAGCTAAAGTCCTTCACTTAGAATTAGATCCTGCAGAAGTAAATAAAAATGTAAAGGCTGACGTAGCATTAATAACTAATTGTAAAATCAGTTTAAACGCACTAACGAAAAGAATTTCTAAAAACACCTTTCCGAAATGGTTAAAACGTTTTGATGCATTAGATGTTATTGAAAATGAAAAGGTGATTAAAGGAGATTTATTTCCAATAAAACCAGGGATTACAATGGGTGAGAGTATTGCGATGATTAATAAATACACTAAAGGAGATGCTGTTATTGTAACCGACGTAGGGCAACATCAAATGGTAGCTTGTCGCTATGCAAAATTTAATCAATCAAAAAGTAATGTAACCTCAGGAGGATTAGGAACTATGGGCTTCGCGCTTCCAGCGGCCATTGGTGCTAAAATGGGTGCCCCTATTAGAGAAGTAGTTGCAGTGATCGGGGATGGAGGCTATCAAATGACCATTCAAGAATTAGGAACTATTTTTCAACAACAAGTTGCGGTAAAAATCGTGATTTTGAATAATGATTTCCTTGGAATGGTTCGTCAGTGGCAGCAATTATTTTTTGACAAACGATATGCTTCAACTGAAATGACAAATCCAGATTTTGTGACTATAGCAAAAGGATATCATATAGAAGCAGAACGTGTTGAAAAACGTGAAGATTTAGACCAAGCAGTTCGAAGGATGATTGCCTCTGATAAGCCTTTTTTTTTAGAAATATGTGTTGAAAAAGAAAATAATGTTTTCCCAATGATACCAACTGGAGCAAGTGTATCAGATATTAGATTAGAATAACCATGGAGAAAAAAACCTATACAATATCAGTATATTCCGAAAATAATGTTGGCTTGCTTAATCGCATTTCCGCAATTTTTTTAAAGCGTCATATAAACTTGGAAAGTTTTTCAACGTCAGAATCCGAAATACCTAATGTTTTTCGGTTTGTAATTGTTATCAATATTACATCCGATAAAGTTCATAAAATTGTTCAGCAAATTGAAAAACAAATAGATGTTATTAAAGCATATTATCATACCGATGAGGAAACTATTTTTCAAGAAAATGCGCTATACAAAGTTAAATCTAGTTTTCTTTTTGAAGAACGTCAAATTCAAAACATTATTAAAGCAAGTCACGCAACAATAGTTACTGTATCACCTGAATTTTTTGTTATTGAAAAAACAGGATTTAGAGAAGAAACAGAACAGTTACGAAAAGATTTATCACCTTTTGGTTTGTTACAGTTTGTTCGTTCAGGACGAATTTCAGTAACTAAAGCAAAAATGGGGATCTCAGAGATATTAAATACCTTTAAAAATAATTATTAATAAAAATTATGTCAAATTATTTCAATCAATTATCATTACGTAATCAACTTCATCAATTAGGACAATGCCGTTTTATGGATGCCTCAGAATTTGAAGATGGAATCAGGGTTTTAGCAGGAAAAAAAATTGTAATCGTTGGCTGTGGAGCTCAAGGCTTAAATCAAGGATTAAATATGCGTGATTCAGGTTTGGATATTTCTTATGCACTTCGTGAGGGAGCTATAAAACAAAAAAGGGTTTCGTATCAAAATGCTGTTTCTAATAATTTTCATGTAGGAACCTATGATGTATTAATTCCCACTGCAGACGTTGTAATTAATTTAACACCTGACAAAAACCATACACCTGTTGTGAAAGCTGTAATGCCTTTAATGAAAAAAGGAGCAACACTATCTTATTCTCATGGATTTAATATAGTTGAAGAAGGAACGAAAATTAGAGAAGATCTTACTGTAATTATGGTAGCTCCTAAATGTCCCGGTTCAGAGGTTAGAGAAGAATATAAACGTGGTTTTGGAGTACCAACACTTATAGCAGTTCATCCTGAAAATGATCCACAAGAAAATGGACTTGCACAAGCAAAAGCTTATGCTTTTGCAACCGGAGGTCATCGTGCAGGAGTTTTAGAATCATCTTTTGTAGCCGAAGTTAAATCTGATCTAATGGGTGAACAAACAATCCTCTGTGGTGTTCTTCAAACTGGATCAATTTTAAGTTTTGACAAGATGGTTGAAGAGGGGATAGAGGCAAGTTATGCTGCCAAACTTATTCAATATGGGTGGGAAACTATCACAGAAGCTTTAAAGCACGGTGGTATAACAAATATGATGGATCGTTTGTCAAATCCTGCTAAAATTAAAGCGTTTGAATTATCAGAACAACTTAAGGAAATTTTAACTCCATTATTTCAAAAGCATATGGATGATATTATGTCTGGACACTTTTCAAAAACAATGATGGAAGACTGGGCGAATGATGACAAAAATCTTTTGTCATGGAGAGCTGCAACAGGAGAAACAGCTTTTGAAAAAACAGTTATTACTGACCAAGAAATTACCGACCAAGAATTTTTTGACCACGGAATTTTAATGATTGCGTTTGTTCGTGCTGGAGTAGAATTAGCCTTTGACACTATGGTTGCTGCTGGTATCAAAGAAGAGTCTGCTTATTACGAATCTTTGCATGAAACTCCATTAATAGCCAATACAATTGCACGTAAAAAATTATTTGAAATGAACCGGATTATTTCTGATACAGCAGAATATGGTTGTTATCTTTTTGACCATGCAGCAAAACCAATGCTTACTGAATTTATGAAAGGTATTAAGAAATCAGTTATTGGAGCTGGTTTATCAACAACAGACCTTGGTGTTGATAATAAACAATTAATAGACATCAATGAAATTATTCGTTACCATCCAGTGGAGATGATTGGATATGAACTCCGAGCATCCATGGTTGCGATGAAGAAAATTGTTTAATGGAAAGAGTAATGCCTTCTTTAGAGGGAGTTTATAATGCTGCACAAACAATAAATAAGGTTTGTAAAAAAACTCCTTTAGAGTTGAACGAGCGTCTATCCGAATTGGTGCATGCTTCAGTGCTTTTAAAGCGCGAAGATTTACAACAAATCCGTTCTTTTAAAATTAGAGGTGCCTTTAATAAAATTGCTTCACTTACAAATGATGAATGTGAAAAAGGTATTGTATGTGCTAGTGCTGGAAACCACGCGCAAGGATTTGCACTAGCCTGTAAACAGCTAAAGATATTTGGGGTAATATACATGCCCGCAACAACTCCTCAGCAAAAAATAGCACAGGTAGCTATGTTTGGTGGCTCTTTTGTAAGAATTGAATTAACAGGAGATACATATGATGCCTGTCAAAAAGTAGCAATTAAAATAGCACATGATAATAATAAAATTTTAATTCATTCTTTTGATGATTTAAAGGTAATAGAAGGACAAGCTACTATTGCCTTAGAAATGTTAGCGCAAAATAAAGGTACATTTGATTATATAATTGTACCTATTGGTGGTGGAGGATTAATTTCGGGAATTATCACTGTTTTTAAAAAATTGTCACCCTCCACTAAAATTATAGGAGTTGAGCCTGAAGGTGCTTCTTCAATGAAATTTGCTTTGGATAGAGGTGAGTGTGTCGCACTCAATGAAATGGATCCTTTTGTTGATGGAGCTGCCGTAAAAAAGGTAGGTGATTTACCTTATGCTATTTGTAAGGATAGCTTAGATAAAATCATAACGGTTCCCGAAGGTAAAATTTGTCAGAGTATTTTGGATTTATATAATATAGAAGGAATTGTAGCAGAACCAGCCGGTGCATTAGCAATATCGGCTCTTGATTTTTTAGGAGAAGAGGTAAGAGGTGCATCAATTGGAGTTCTATTGTGTGGTGGAAATAATGATATTTTAAGAATGCCAGAAATTAAAGAACGAGCACTTTTATATGCAAATTTGAAACACTATTTTTTAGTTCAATTTCCTCAACGTGCTGGTTCATTAAAACAGTTTGTTTCTGAAATTTTAGGGCCAAATGATGATATTATATATTTTGAATTTTCAAAAAAGAGTTTTCGTCCCAATACAACTGCTCTAGTGGGAATTGAAGTGTTAAAGGTTGCAGATTATCAGCGTTTGGTTGATAGTATGAAAAGTCATAACTTCAAATTTGATTATTTGAATAACAAACAAAGCTTATTTGAGTTTTTAATCTAAAATAAAATAAAAAATGAAAGTAATCATAAACGAAATTCCTAAAGAATTTCAAATTAAGCCTTATACGTGTGATCAATATCTAGTAAATGGTCATTTAAAAACATGGAAAGGCGCAACTTCAAATGTTTACTCAACCATTAAGACTAAAGATTCTTCAGGTGAGCTAGTTCCGACATTATTAGGGTCTATTCCTGACATGGAAACACCACCAGCATTAGAGGCCTTAGAGGCTGCGGAAATGGCATTTCAAAGGGGTCAAGGTTTATGGCCTACAATGAAGGTAGGAGATCGTTTAAAGCATATGGAAACTTTTGTTGAAAAAATGAAAGAACACCGTGAGGAAGTTGTAAAACTTTTAATGTGGGAAATATGTAAAAACAAATCAGACTCTTACAAAGAGTTTGACAGAACAGTAGACTACATAGTTGATACTATTGAAGCTTATAAAAATCTAGATCGTAAAGGTGCTAAATTTGATAAACAAGGAGATGTGTATGCTCATATAAGAAGAGGTCCCCTGGGCGTTGTTTTGTGTTTAGGTCCCTATAACTATCCTTTAAATGAAACTTTTTGTTTACTTATTCCTGCTATTATAATGGGAAATACTGCTATTTTCAAACCAGCAAAGCATGGGGTACTTCTTATTGCTCCCTTACTTAAGGCTTTTCAAGAAAGTTTTCCTCCAGGGGTAGTGAATATTTTATTTGGGAGAGGTCGTAAAATTGCATCTCCTATCATGGAAACTGGTAAAATTGATGTCTTAGCTCTTATTGGTCATAGTTCGTCAGCTGTTTCTTTACAAGATCTTCACCCAAACAAAAATCGACTTCGTTTGGTATTAGGTCTTGAGGCTAAAAATCCAGGAATTATTCTTCCAGATGCTGATTTAGACCATACTATAAAAGAATGTATTTCGGGAACATTGTCCTATAATGGACAACGTTGTACCGCTTTAAAAGTTCTATATGTCCACGAATCCATTGTAGATGAATTTAATCGTCGTTTTGCAGACGCTGTTGATGCGCTAAAATTTGGAATGCCTTGGGAAGATACTTTTTTAACTCCCCTTCCTGAACCAACTAAACCAAAGTATATTCAAGAGTTAATAGATGATGCAGTTTCAAAAGGTGCGAAAATATTAAATAAACGTGGAGGTGATTTATCTGATAATTACTGTTTTCCAGCAGTTTTATATCCCGTGGATGAATCTATGAACTTATACCACGAAGAACAATTTGGTCCAGTAGTGCCAATTATTTCTTACAAAGAAATTGATGAACCTTTAGATGCTATGGCCGCCTCGGATTATGGTCAACAAGTAAGTTTATTTGGAAGAGATGTTAGGAAAATTGGACCACTAATAGATACATTAGCAAATTTGGTATGTCGAGTAAATTTGAACTCTGCCTGTCAACGTGGGCCAGATGTATATCCATTTACTGGGCGGAAAAATTCTGCTGTAAGTACATTAAGTGTTTATGATGCTTTACGCTCTTTTTCTATTCGTACTTTTTTAGCATCTAAAAATACTCCTTATAACAAAGAGATTTTAGAGAGTTTATTGAATTCAGATAGTTCAAATTTTGTTTCTACAGAATATTTACTCTAGGATTAAAAATATTATTTTATAATTAGTATTGATGATATTTCTTTGGGTTTTAAAATCAAACAATTAGTTTGTTATAATTCCCTGATTTCGATGAAATCAATGATTTATATTTATTTAAATGCATTATAATCGTAAAAAATACTTCTTAGGTTTTTTAATTCCATTTGTATCTATTTTCATATTTTCTTCATGTTCTGTTTTAAAAAAATATGATGAAAAATCTCGGAAATGGGCCTACCCAGAGATTGAGGCTTTTGAACGTCAAGATACTATTGTTGATTATCCTAATGATGCAATTCTATTCATTGGAAGTTCAAGTATCCGACTATGGAAAACTCTAACTCGTGAAATGCATCCATATCCTATTATTCAGCGAGGTTATGGCGGTGCTCATTTTAGGGATATGGTCTTTTTTAGTGATCGTATTTTATCCGACCATCAATTAAGTATGGTGGTTTGTTTTGTTGCTAATGATATAAGTGGTTCTAAGGATGATGGAACTCCTAAAGAGGTGTTTCGTCTTTTTAAATATTTCATTAAACAACTTAGAGCTAAATATCCTAAAATTCCAATCATGCAAATTGCTATTACCCCTACCCAGAGTAGGTGGGAATATTGGACTAAAATTTCAAGTGTAAATAATTTAATTAAAACTTACTGTGAAGTCAATGATAATCTATATTTCATAGATACGGTTGACGAATTTTTAAATGAAAATCAACAACCTAGATCAGAGTTGTTTATAAGTGATCAACTTCATTTAAATGAAAAAGGATATGAAATTTGGAGTCAG
>Ga0307998_1000355_pt1 | contig 26614 bp, 31 predicted proteins | sample Davwhametageno37_FD_203147 | JGI IMG/M metagenome (GOLD analysis project Ga0307998, IMG submission 203147) | Marine microbial communities from Davis Island wharf, Antarctic Ocean - #37 | ecosystem: Environmental > Aquatic > Marine > Unclassified | place: Antarctic Ocean: Davis Island wharf... | reverse complement strand
TGCTGGTTATATAGGATTGGTTTTAGGAGTGTCATTGCTTGAGTTTTTATCGAGTAATTTGCAAGGAGTTGAAATGTTTAAAAATCCAGAAATAGATTTTTCTGTTGCCATTAGTGCAACTGTTTTATTAATAATAAGCGGGATTATTGCCGGTTACATACCTGCGAAAAGAGCTTCATCCATTGAACCCGTAGTAGCTTTAAGAGAAGATTGATGCATTTTTTTGACAGAGATAAATGGCATGAGATATGGGTGGTTCTAACCAGGAATCCACTTCGAACATCACTTACTGCTTTTGGAGTGTTTTGGGGCATTTTTATGCTCATGATTATGCTAGGCTCGGGCAAGGGTTTAGAAAATGGAATTAACAAATCGTTTGGGTCGTATGCCACTAACAGCATGTTTATCTGGTCGAACAAAACCTCGGTTCCTTATAAAGGACTTCCAAAAGGCAGGTACTTTAGCTTAAAAAATGACGATGTAAGAATATTAAAAGACCGAATTCCAGAAATCAACATAGTTGCACCTCGTTGTCAGTTAGGTGGTTATAGAGGGTCACAAGAAATTTACAGAAATAATATAACGGGATCTTTTCAGGTAATGGGCGATGTTCCTGAGTTTATGATTATTAAACCCCAAAAAATGTTGGAGGGTCGTTTTATTAATCAACGAGATTTAACTGACAAAAGAAAAGTTGCTATTATAGGAAGTCGTGTAAAAGCGGTATTGTTTGATAGAGGGGAAGAAGCAATTGGTGAATTTATTAGGATAAGCGGAGTTTATTTTAAAGTAGTTGGCGTTTTTGGGAGCATGAACGAATCACAAAACAGCGAATCTGATTTAGAAACTATTTACGTGCCTATTTCCACATTTCAACAGTCTTTTAATTATGGAGATAAAGTGGCTTGGTTAAGTATTAATACTAAAAAAGGCTACAAGGTTTCTGATGTAGAACCAAAAGTAATTGCTGTACTAAGTGAACAACACATGGTATCTCCCGACGACAAAAGGGCATTCGGACATTGGAATATTGAAAAAATGTTTTTGAAAATGAGTAACCTTTTTACCGGTATTAATTTTCTGATTTGGCTAGTTGGCAGTGGTACTTTGTTGGCAGGAATTATTGGAATAAGCAATATAATGTTGGTGGTGGTTAGAGAACGTACTAAAGAAATAGGTGTGAGAAAAGCAATAGGCGCTAGACCTTGGGCTATTATTTCTCAAATTGTTTCCGAAACGGTTGTTTTAACTGCCGTAGCTGGTTATTTAGGATTGGTAGTTGGAGTTTTTATTTTGGAAGTAATAAATTTATTTCTTACTAAAATGGAAACTGAAAGCGACATGTTTAAAAACCCAGAAGTAGATTTTGAAGTAGCGATAACGGCTACAATTGTTATCGTTTTTGCTGGTGCCATTGCGGGATTAATCCCTGCTTATAAAGCATCTAAAATAGATCCTGTAATTGCCTTGAAAACAGATGGGTAGGGTTTTGGGTTTTGAATGTTTAGTGTTTAATATTGAGTTTTGAATGTTAGAAGGAAGAAATTAAATGTTTAATGTTGAATGTAGGGAGTTAGAAGTTAATAAGTTAGAAGAAGGAGTATTTACGTAATTTTCTTTGCGCCTTTCGATATCGGGAGCAGGATAATAAAATAGAAAGAAATGAAAATAGCATTTAGAATATTAATAGGACTAGCACTTTTTGGTGCATTTGGATACACTTTGTATTACTTGTACAGTAAGTCACAAGAAACACCTCAAGTAGCTGTTTTTGAAAAGCCATTTGTCGGCAATATTGTCGTTAAAACTGTGGCCACAGGGGCTGTTGTTCCTAGAAAAGAAGTAGAGGTAAAACCTAATATTTCAGGAATTATAAAAGAAGTTTATGTTGAAGCAGGACAAAAAATAAATGCTGGCGATGTGTTGGCAAAGGTTCGAATTGTTCCTAATTTAGAAAAACTTACAGGTGCTGAAAGTAGGGTAGATAGGGCGAAAATAACTTTGGAAAACGCTAAACTAGACTACGATAGAAATTTTGAGTTATACAAAGACAAAGTGATTTCAAAAGCTTCATTTCAACCTTTTGAAGTTGCTTTAAAATCGGCTGAAATTGAAACTCAAACGGCTCAGGATAATTTGGACATTATTAGGGACGGAGCAACCAAAGATTCTAAAAAAGCTACCAATACATTAATTAGAGCTACAGTTGGCGGAATGGTTCTGGACGTTCCTGTGAAAGTTGGTAGTTCAGTAATTGAAGCCAATAATTTTAATGAAGGAACCACCATTGCCTTTATTGCCGATATGCAAGACATGATTTTTGAAGGTAAAGTGGATGAAAGTGAAGTTGGGAAATTACGTGAAGGAATGAATATAATTTTAAATGTAGGAGCTATTGAAAACTTAAAATTCCATGCTATTTTAAATTATATAGCTCCAAAAGGAAAAGAAGAAAACGGAGCAATTCAGTTTGAAATAAAGGCAGATGTGAAGTTAGACGATTCTAGTTTTGTACGTGCGGGATATTCAGCAAACGGAGATATAGTATTAGATAAAGTAGATTCTGTATTGTGTATTAATGAGTCTTTACTAAAATTTGATGAAGATAAAAAACCTTATGTTGAGGTAAAAACTGAGTCTGGAGAAACTGAAAAAAGAAGTGTAACTACAGGATTATCGGATGGGATTATCACTGAAATTACCGATGGAATTGCAATAGGCGATGAAATTAAAGCGGGAATGGTTGACGCTGCCGAAATGAGTAAGAAGAAAAGAAGAAGGAGACATTAGATCATTTCTAATAAAACGTGCCCAAACAATAAACTTCTTAAACTCCAATAAATTATTCTTATCTAGATGGTTTTAATTAACTTGTAAATAAGTATAGTGCTTGTTTTCTATTATATTTTTCTTTACGGGCCAAGGTTTCGAGTTTCATTTTTAGTCTAATAATTAATAAATTCACTGTTTCAGCTTGCTTTTAATACTCTTCTGAATTTAAGGATCGTCGGCTCTTCTTCTTCTTCTTCTTCTTCTTCTTCTTCTTCTTCTTCTTCTTCTTCTGTATCACCCGCCATTAAGTTCATTAAATTTCTTAGAACTTTTATTTGGTAAAAAAGCAAGAATAAAAGTAAAGCAATCATAGTCAGCAGTGCATAAAACAAATCACTTTCCATTATAAATGGAGTATTGTCATTTTTACCAGATCCAGCAAATGAGCTCAAATTACTAAGCATAATTGCGATTACCAAAACGGTGGCTCCTGCTTTTGATTTTAAACTTTTTTCTTTTACTACAGCCCAGATATTCTTGTCTGAAGAAAAGGATCTTATCGTTCCCATTAATACTAAATTGACAATTATTAAGAGTGCAATTACTCCAATTAAAGACCAAAGAAGCACCTCATTAGCAACTAACCCAGATTCGGGATTTACTGTTTGAGCACTCAATTGAAATGCAAAAAGAAGTGAAAAAGAAGTGAGAATATGTGGTGCGAATTTTCTAATTATCATTTTTCTCGATTTTAATATTGTAAAATTATTATTTATCGTTTCTGTTTAAAGGAATACTCGAAACCTCATCAATCAATTCCTTTTTCATTGTTATAGTCCAATATAAGATCAAAACAAAGAGACTAACGAATAGAATTAGAGATACTATCGGAAACATTTCTCTTTCATCAATTGAGGTCATGTGACCATTTATAAATTTCAACATCTTAGTCTTGTGTTTCTTTACTAATATCTTTGCCTAGTCTCTGTAAATAGGCAATGCCTACAATTATTTCTCTTTCTTTTAAAGGAATCAATTCTTTTCCTTCTTTCCTGACAACAATTCCATTTTCCATTAAATCATCGGCTATTTCTTGAGTTTGCTCATCCATGTCGTCCAAAACAAAATCCTTGTACCCCCAAGTTAATGGCCGATAACGTTTTTGACCACATTGGTGTTTTTAGTAATCGCGGAAGTGAATAATATACACCTGCAAAAATTGCATTACCTACAAAGGCGAAAATTACCGCATTGGTATGTAAGGGACGAATTCTACCATACGAAATGTATTTCGTAAGGAGGTAATCATTAAAAAAATCAGCCCAAGCAAGTTGAGAGGCAACGGTTAGGCCAACTAACATTCCTACTAAACCGAATAGAGCAGTTACGATAATGAATTTTTTCACTATCGAATTATCATATTCAAACTTTTCTAGTTCCATCGACTTTATTTTTAATTTGAGAATTTGATTTGTTTTGAGGTGTTTTGTTTTCGAACAACATACGCACTGAAGGTGTATAATCATCTTCGTATTGCCCTGAGCGAATGGACCAAATAAATGCACCTAAAAAAAGAAGAGCTACAATTAAACTTGCACCTATTAATATTACAATGACACCCATTCTAATGCATTTGATTTTTCACGATTCAAAAATATTATTAAAAAAGAAGGTGCAATGTGACCAAAGCCACACCAATTACTGACTTATGTCATTAATATTGAAAACTGTTAAGTGAAGATTAAAGTACAGGAAGGGAAATTAAAATAGAAGTAGTATTCATAAGTTGATAACTCAGAATATTAGACTTTAAATCCTGATATTGAAGTCCTTATTAGTATTGAAGCAACGAGTGAATAAGTTTTTTTTTATTAGTACAAATCGTACATAAACAACCTTCCTTCAAGTGGGCCGTTCCAAAGCGGATATCTACGTTTTGGTTTTAGCCCTAATGCCTTACTTGCAGGAATATTAGCACTAAAAACTCCAGCTGACCAACCAGAAAATTGCTTTTTAAATACGTCGCCTATACTTTTGTAAAATTCACGAGCTTCAGAAAGTTCAATTCGTTCTCCATAAGGTGGGTTAGTCAGAAGCAGGCCTGGTGTGGCATTTAATCCAGTGGATTCAAAAAAGTCAATTTTATCAACTATACCACTTGTACAACCTACGGCTCCTAAGTTTTCTTTAGTAAGCCCCACGTTGTTTCCAATTTGATCACCACCAATTATTTCTCCCGAGTATTTTGTTCTTTTTGCATCACACTCGTCCATAATGGTGAAAAATGCACCACGGTTGTAGTTTTTCCATTCTTGAAAAGCCCAGCGTTTTCTGAATTTTCCTGCAGGAGTATTAGTTGCCATCATGTATCCTTCACAAAGGATAGTTCCAGAACCACACATTGGATCGTACAATGTCATTTCTTTTGTAAACCCTGCTTTTCGTAACATACAAGATGCCAAAACTTCACTCAATGGAGCTCTAAAACTTCCTGTTTTATATCCTCGTTTATGCAATGAATCGCCTGAACTGTCTAGGGATATTGTTAGAGAACTTCCACTTATAAGAATGTGAATCCTAATATCAGGATAATCAAAATCAACTGAGGGTCTTTCACCAGTTTTTTCTCGAAACAAATCAGCAATGGCATCTTTAGTCAGTCGAGCTGCAAAAAGTGAGTTATTAAATAATTCAGATCGGTTTGCAACCGCATCTATTTTAAACGTTTGATCGTTGCCGAACCATTCAGTCCAATCTATTGATTTTACGCTGTCATATAAATCACTCGCTTGTTCTATTTCTAAATTCTCTAAATTGAGCAAGACTCTTAAGCCAGTCCGCAAAACGTAATTAAAACGATAAATTTCTTCTATACTACAATCACTAACTGCGACACCTCGGCGGCTCAATTTTAATCTAGATTCTGGAATTCCAATTTCTTGTAATTCTTCTAAGAGTGACTCTTCAACTCCCTGATAAGTAGAAATAAAAACACTATACATCATAAAATTTTAAAACCTATATTAAGTTGAACTCCATTATTATTTACTTCGGTATTCGAAAGGTTACTCCAATCTGAAACCGAATAAAGATATCGCGCGTCAAGTGTAAAAAAAGCAATGTCAAATCCCAATCCACCCACTAGAGACCATTTTGGTCCATCTTGAAATTTTAAATTTTCACTGGTTTCGAAAGTACCTCCATTGTAACTTGATTTAATTCTTTCGTAAAAATTTAATTGAATGGCAGGTCCACTGAAAATTCTCAGATTGAAAGCTTTTTTATCTACTATTTTCCAGCCTAAGTAGAGAGGAATGTTTACACCTATAACCGAAATTTCTCCTTTTGTGCTACCGCTTGTGCTACTGAATTTTCCCGGGTTAGAAAGAAATAATGCATCCAAGCCAACATAAATCTTTTTTATTTTCAAACGTGCAAAAACACCAGCTTGCCATGCTGTAACATTCTCACCATCAATAGTGTCTAAACTTATTTCGTATTTCGAATGAGAAATTCCTCCAATAAAACCAAAGTTTATCGGAATTTGTGAAAAAAGGGTGGAACTATTGCTGAGAAGTAGCGTAAATAAAAATAATTTCAAGTAAATATTCATGTCAAAAAATAATTTGCAAAGCTACAAATAATACCAAAGAGCCAATTTGCTTTTGGCTGCTAATTGAATGATTTTTTGATTACTACTTAAATAATGATTTATACTACATTTGGTCCGGCTTAAACTACGCATGCGAAAAACATTATTTTCTCTAATTTCCGTCCTAATTATTTCCGTTTCTGGGTTTTCCCAAATGGAAAAATACAGTGTTAAAGTCAACATGGACGATAACTTCGCGAGTATGGATGGAGCTTTTGCCATTGTTAAAGTTAATGGACAAAAAGTTAAAAGAATAGCAGCTTCTTCTTCAGGTAAATTAGAGTTTGATTTAGAATTTGGACAAGATTATGTGGTCGAATTCCACAAACAATTTTACGCAACCAAAAAAATCAATGTTTTTTTAGGTCAAGTAACATCCGAAATGATTGATATAGGATGTTATGGAAATACGTGGCATGTTGGAATGATTCAAAAAGTAGAAGGAATTGATTATTCTGTTTTGGATGCGGCTGTTGGGGAAATATTTTTCGAACCCGAGAGAAAATGTTTTGGTTGGGACGCTGATTATTCTCTACGTGTTATGGAGGAATTGGAAAGGTTAGAAGAAGAACTAGCCGCCAAGAAAGATGAATTTGAAAGTGCATTATCGAATGCTGCAAAAGCGACTTCGAAGGGAGACTTCGCTAGAGCAAGAACAAGTTTGGCTACGGCACAAAAACTCTTTCCACACGATATTCGAATTGAAGAATTAAAAAAAGATATCGATAAGGCAGCCGCAGCTGCAAAAAATGCTGAATTGGCTGATGCCGCCGCGGCAGAAGCAAAACAAAAAAAGGCTGAAGAAAAAGCTAAAAATGAAGAATTTAATGAGTTAATGTCTGCTGGTGATAAAGCGTTAAAATCTGGTGATTTTGAAGCGGCTAAGGCCAAATATGTCGCTGCAGGAAAAGTTAATCCAGAATCTACTGCTGTAAAAACAAAACTACAAGTTATTGAAGACACAGTGGTTAAACGAGCCGCTGAGAGAGAAGCTGAAAAATTGGTAAAAGAAGAAGAGGCGAGACAGGCTGAAGCAGCTTTAGCCACAGCTGCCGCTGCTAAAATTGCCGAAGAAGCAAAAGAAGCAGAAGAATCTGCTGCTGCAACCGCAGCTACGGAGGCCGATGAAGCGAAGGCTATTGCTGAAAAAGAAGCTGCTATGAAACAAAAAGAAGCAGACGAACAAGCTAAAATTGCAGCTAAAGAAGAAGAAAACCAGCAAAAGGCTAAAGAAAAAGCGGCTGCCGAAAAACTAAAAGAAGAAAGTACCGCTGCTTCTAGTGCTGAAAAAGAATCTGCAGATGCTTCGAAAGCCGAGGCAAAGGCTGCTGTTTCCAAAGAAAAAGAAAAGGCATTGGCTGCTGAGGCAGAAGCGAAAAAAACAGAAGAAGAAAAAAAAGGAAAAGAAAAAGAAGCTGAGCAACTAGCGAGTCAGGCTGAAAAGGATGCCAAAACAGCTGAAAAAGAAAAAGCCGTAGAAAGTAAAAAGCTTGAAGAAGAAGCTGAGGGAATCAAAGCTGCAGCTGAAAAAGCTGAAAAGGAAAAAGAACAAAAAGCGACATCAGCGGCTATTGCAGAAAAGGAAGAAAAGAAGAAGCCAGAAACAAAAACGTCTGCCACTGTCGTAGCTAAAGAGCCTGTTACTCCGCCGAAAAAAGCAGTTACAAATACTGTTAAGCAAGAAAACGACAAAAGAAAAGCAGAAATGCACGGCTCATCGAAAAAAACATCTCAACCGGAAAATAAACATGCAGACATTCTTGCTAAGTTAAATCAAGCAGGTCTGGAACAGAATCCTAAATCTTCTAGTATAGAAGAACACCATGAATGGGATATGGGTCAACCAGGTGTGAGTAAGGAAATTGCGAAGGAGTATCCCGAAGGTGTAACTGAGGAAGTTTACATGAAGGGCAATAAGGAAATAACAGAGCGTGTTGTGGTTAGGGATGGAAGAGGTGACATTTTCTGGAAAGTTACACATCCCTGGGGTGGAATTTATTATTTTAAAAATAATACGACGAATATTTCATCCTATGAGTTTGATTTATTTACAACCATAAAAGATGAAGATGGAAATGTTATCGAACCATATCATATTGATAGAGTTCAAAATCACGACCATTAATTCTAGAATCAATATCTATCAGGAGTTTCTTAAAATCTTTTAATCTCTTTCGGATTAATTAATAGATTCTATGATTCTTTGTTGTCCTACTTCAGAAATAATAAAGAGTAAAAAACTGGTAGCTTGTTTTTTTAACATACTCATAAACAGGAATTTATACTCCTAATAATAATCCCTTTTTTTCTTATTGTAAATGATTATTTACCCCTTCAAAAATCAATACTTTTGATTTCAAAAAATAATGTCTAGTCTCTTAAAATTTCTTACAAGATGTCTCTTTACCTAATTATATTAATTGTTGTAATAGGTGGGCCTTTGGCATTGAGTTTTGAAAAAAACCTTATGCTTTATAAAAGATGGAAATATCTTTTACCGGCAATTTTCATTTCCATGTTAATTTTTGGTGTTTGGGATATTATATTTACCCATATTGGTTGCTGGCAGTTCAACTCTACTTATAATTCTGGGATTTATTTTTTCAAGTTACCTCTTGAAGAATACCTCTTTTTTATTGCAATTCCGTATGCCTGCGCTTTCTCTTATTACGCTATTAAATTCCACTTTCCAAATTACATACTAGGGGATAAGGCAACAACCATTATTTCTTCAGTACTATTTATTGGGTCATTAACCTTGGCGTTTACCAACATGGAACGTACTTACACATTTGTAAACTTTTCGGTTCTTGCACTCACGGTTTTACTTACTTATAAATATACAAGAACAGTTCTTCAGCGTTATTTGGCCATTTTTCCTATTTTGCTTGTTCCTTTCTTTATTGTAAATGGAATATTAACTGGGTATGGAATCGATCAGGAAGTGTTTAGTTATGACCAGAAATACATTATTGGAGTTTATTTACTTACCATGCCTTTGGAAGATATGTTTTATGCATTCTCCTTGCTCATTTCTGTAATTGCATTTACTGAAATATTAGAAAAGAGATTTAGTAAAACCATATCTTAAGTGAAATAAGAGAATTGATATATTGAATGATAAGAGCAGAACATAGTCGATTTTATATTTTGATTTCAGTAGTTTATACTAAAATAGCACTGAGTCTCTTTTTTAGAAATGTTCGATTTATTACTGAGGTTAAGACGGATGATAATCTTGCTATACTTATGATTGCGAATCATTTTTCTTGGTGGGATGGTTTTTTTCAACTCCAGTTGAATTTGAAATATTTAAAAAAAAGATATCATTTTATGATGTTGGAAAAGGAATTGAAAAAAGACTTTATTCTCAGAAAAGTAGGTGCATGTTCTATTGAGAAAGGTTCAAGAAGCGCTTTAGATAGCTTGAAGTATGTTGTAGAAGTAATTCAGAATCCGGAAAACTTATTTCTTTTTTTTCCAGAAGGAAAAATTCAAAGTATTTATACGGAAGAGTTCAAATTTGAAAAAGGGGCTCTTAACTATGTTCTCAAAAAAGCAACAACCGATTTTCAGTTTGTTTTTAATGTTAATCTAATTGATTATTCATCATTTAAGAGGCCAGAAGTTAGCGTGTATTGCAAAACCCATAAAATAAATTCAAATACTACTGCTTCGGAAATTGAGAAAGACTATAATGATTTTGTGAAGGAATGTAAGGAGAAGCAAAGAGAGGAATGATTTATTTCTGCTATTTCTTATTCTTTTTTCTCGCCATTCGATTATTGGTTTCCCTTGTTAATTATTTGTCATTTAATTCCTTGCCCAATAAATCGAATTTAAGGAATAATAAATTGGTTTCTATTCTAATACCAGCAAGGAACGAAGAGGGGAATATTGGTCGATTGCTTCAACAATTAAATAATTTTTCTTACAAAGATTTTGAAGTAATTGTTTACGACGATAACTCCGATGATAGTACGGTCAAAATGGTAAGTAGTTTTAGTGAAAAGAACCAAAAAATCAGATTGGTTGAAGGAGGCGAATTGAGTGAAGGTTGGTTGGGTAAAAATCATGCTTGCCATCAATTATCTCAATTAGCAAAAGGAGAAGTTTTACTTTTTTTGGATGCCGATGTTAGAGTAAAAGATGGTTTGATTGAACGGTCATTAGAATACATGGAATTAAACAAACTTCATTTACTGTCCATTTTCCCGAAGCAAATTTTTGAATCTATTGGAGAAAAAATATCCGTTCCACTAATGAATTGGGTTCTATTAAGTCTTCTGCCTCTTTTTTTAATTCGCCATACAAGAAACCCTGCTTTTGCTGCGGCAAATGGTCAGTTTATGATGTTTCAAGCAAATACTTACCAAAGGTATCTGCCTCACAAACACTTCCGAATGAATGCAGTTGAAGATATTGCCATAATTAAATTCTTCAAAAAACTCGGATTACAATCGGATACATTGCTGGGTATTAAATACATTGAGTGTAAAATGTATTCAAGTGTGTCAGAATCAATTGATGGTTTTGCCAAAAACATATTTACGTTTTTTGGAAATAGTGCTGCAATAACAATTCTCTTTGCAACAGTTTTAACTTTGGCTCCTATTGTTATTTTTGCACAACAGGGAGTAGCTATTGGAATTGGCTATTTGACAGGAATAATCCTAATTCGGATATTTGTTTCTTTAGCGAGTAAACAATCTTCGATTCAGAATGTATTACTTCTCTTTCCTCAACACATTGTATTCCTTTTAATTATTACAAAGAGATTGATTATCAGTAAGAAGAAAAAACTAAGATGGAAAGGAAGAATTATATCGTAGTAGTTTTTTTATTGGGATGTTTTCTCTCGGTAGCGTCCAATGTGTTTTCTCAAATCGATTCTACCGATCGTTTATACGAGGCTTATGCCAGAGGGAAAATGGATGTTTGGTATGAGGTAATGACTGACGTTGAAGTTAAAAACGAAAATACGACAGTAAAAAGTAAACTCGAACTCATAGAGCTTTACTATGGTTACACAGGTTGGTTGATAAGTGTAGAAAAAAATGAATTGGCCGAATCCTATATTGAAAAATCGGAAAAGGTTCTAGAAGAGATTTTAGATAAGGAGCCTTCAAATGCTACTGCTATGGCATTTAAAGGCGCGTTTATTGCCTTTGAAATCAGTCTTTCAAACTTAAAAGCGATTTACTTAGGAAGGATTAGCATGGATTTAATTGAAGAGGCAATAGTAATAGACGCCAATAATGTACAAGCCAATATTGAATTAGCTAATGCCAATTATTATGCACCTTCAGCATTTGGCGGCGACAAAGAAATGTCAATCGTTTATTATAAAAAGGCAGCAGCAGAAATGGAAGAAAATGATTTGGTTGAAAAAAACTGGATGTACTTGAATGTAATGACAACCTTAGGTATGGCCTATGAAGCTACCGATCAAATTCAGAAAGCCAAACTCTGTTACGAAAAAATACTTTTGTTAAAACCAAATTTTATGTGGGTTGGGGAAGAGCTATATCCAGACATGATCAAACGACACAATCTGTAAATGGAGTTTAGGGGAGTTTCAATAAAAAAATACTTCTTCCTTCTTTTATTCATGAAAGGGAGTCTGCTTTTTGGATTTTCACCATCGCTTGCAGAAGTAGAGAAAGGATCACCTCCTCCAAGAATTATTAGACCTTGTTGTGTTTTAGGTGCCGATTTTCAATTGATGGGAATTCCTTTTTCAAAAGTCAATCATATCATGAGTCCAGATGATTTGAACAACCATAGCTACATGGGAGGCAAAAAGGAAGGAAATGGTATTATCTATACCAAACAAGGGGGGTTTATAGACATTGGCCATTTAAGAGATCAAGCAGATTGGACTCGCTATTTGTTTTCTTTAATACTTACTGAGCGCTCGAATGGTGAGTTTATTAAAAAATTGAAACACGAAGGAGGAAGTAAATACCTCACGATAAATGCGACTGAATTAGATACCATGGATTGTTTGCTTTTGGCAGGAAAAATCACTTTTGATTTGTCCTTGTGGCACGAATTATCTACTTGGTTTGGAGCATCTACTTTACCTTTTGTTTCCGAGCGATATTCAAGCTTTTCTTTAGAAGATGTTTATTCCAATTTATTGGGAATTTATATTGGTATGGAGGCCTTAAAAAGCGATTTACCCTATGACGCAGCTATGACGAAGGCTATTTACCAAACGTTGGATAGTCTTGGTGCTCAGTCGGAAGCTGAAACCGCAGTAGCTATGGAATCGGTTCGGGAAATCTGGTGGTCAAGAAGCAAACGAATACCCAATAGTAAAGTCTTGTTGATGCGGGATACCGATGTTTATTCTACCGTAAGCCCATGGTTGGTGTCGGACTCCACTTCACAATCTCGTGAACCACATTTACTGTTGGTTCCCAGAATCACTTCATTTGGAAATATTCTTACCGATTATTATACTTTGAATATCGACTTGAATAATAAATTTCCTGCGGAAGAAATGTTTCCGGAAAGGGAAACCCGTATTATTTCTCAAGACGATTTTAAAGTCCTATTAAATCGAGTAGAAGAGGAAATAGAAAATAATAAACTCGTGGATTCTGGAAACGAAGTTTTTCCTCTTTTAAAACCTGAAAAAAGTTTACAGTATTAAGGCAGAATCGCGATTGGGAAATCTAAGCCATGTTTTTGCCAGCTTTTGTTTTTCTTGTGACTATTTTTCTTATCCAATACGTAATAAAAGAGGCACCTAATATTCCAGGAATATACCTACCGTAAAAACCCGGAAAAAAATTGTTTACTACGACAATGGCTGTTGTTGTAGATATATAAGCCCCAATCATTTTTCCTAAATGCATTTTGAGCCAATTTGAGAGGGTTAACTGACACTGCATTTTACTTATTCAGACTTCACCACCTTTTTGCTTAGTCCCAGTTTTCTCGTCTGACCCCAGAAAAGCAGTGTTTAATGTTTATTGCATTTTAAGTACCTCGTTTTTATTACATTTATCAAAATAATAAAAAAGGGTATAGGATATTAGACGTGTCTCTTTTTTCCTATAAATCATTAGATTTCAATATTATGACGTGCAAGACTAAAATCCAAAACTTCTTCAGATGCTAACTTAAACAGGACTTGTGGGTTTGGTCTGTAAATATCACCAACTTCAAAGCTTGTTGATGAAAGATTAAATGTTTGACCAAATACAAAAATAGGAAACAGAAAAATGATAGATATAGTGAATCTCAGTTTCATAGTTTTCGGTCTTATCTAATTTACCACCACATGCCAGATAAAAACAGATAATGGCCATCTCCATTACTACTAAACACAAAAGGTATATCAAGTGTATTCGCATAACCGAGTGCTTGTTGAATTCCACCTCTAACAGAGTGTTTATTATCTTTTGCTTCAATTACCGCAATCGGAACATTTGGTTTGTAGAATAGAATGTAGTCGGCAAACTTTCGTTTACCTCTGGCTGTCAATTTTCCTTTCACATAGATTCGTCCGTCAGTGAAGAAAATTTCACGACCTAACTGAGTCTGTTCATCCCAACCAGCTTTCAATATTGCAGGAGTGATAAACTTTGCTTTTATGTCTGATTCTTATAAGTCTTTTTTATTCATCTTCATTAGTTGTTAATAATTGTACCGTTTTGTACCAATAATAAAAACTCGACTTGTCAGGCTGTCGTTTTAAACGGTTTAGGAAATTCCAATCTTGATTTTCAATATTTATTTCTTTTATGTCTTGTCCGTTGTAGTACTCAATAGAAGATAGGTCCTTGTGTAAAATTTTGGCTGATAAATAAGCAATTCGTGCAGCAGCAGGAACAGCATCATCAATTCTAAAATTTCCGTTCATCAGAAAACCGGTACCAAAAGCTCTTATCCCTTTTTGTAGCTCAGTGAATTTTGATTTTTCGTCTACTGATCCAGTTCCTTTTTTGGCAAGAATAGCACACGTGTCTATGGTATCTTGCAGAACTTTATCAGGAGTTAAACTTGATGTTTCAGTTTTACGATATTCAATTTCTTGTACTGCAAAGGCTTCAAAACTTTGAGCAACAATTCCCATATTCTCTATTCTTTCGAAGAGTTTACTTAAATCGAATAACTGTTTGCAAATCTCCATGGAGAATGGTTGTTGGTCTTTTCCTTTAAAATAGGGTATGCCCACTGTGTTTGGAGCAAAAGCGGTAAGCTTATCTCCAGTAATAGCATCAATAGTTGGTAATGAGATGTTTGTTTCATTTTCTGTTTCAATCCATTTTGTTTGAACAGATTTTTCGGTTAATTCTGGATATATAGAGTCTTCAATTAAGATATCCAATAAAATGGTGCCAGAATATTTCCCTTTCGTAGCAGAATCAAAAGCAAAAGAATAATGTGCTTTTGGAACACCTTTTTTATAACTACGGTGCTCGTCCAGTTCAAATGATTTAAAATTTGAGGTCTCAACAACCTTATTCAATATTGTTTCTAGGATTTCTCTATCAGTATTACAGATGATATCTATATCAATGGAAAACCTGTTTCCTTCTTCTAATAAAAGCACAAGACTAGTACCACCTTTGAATATAAAGTCTAGTCCATTAGTTTTGATACGTTCCAATAAATGCAACGCATAAATCATTTTTTCTAGAATAGCTTTGTCTATTCGTTTGTGTTCCTTCTGTTTTTTGAAGGAATTTAGCCACTCATCTGTAAAGCAATGTTCTTTTATCATTAGATTATATCTTTTACAAGGTGACTCATATTGTTGATCATAAATTGCTTAATGTCTTGTTCTCTATCTCTCCGTTTGGCGTAACTGAATAATTTTGTGTAGTTGAGCGTATAGTTTTTTAAGGCGTTTTCATACACGTGCATCAATTCCGCTCCTTGGTAGAAATAGAATAGTTTGTTTTCTGTAAAAAGATCTACCAGTATTTTTTCAAGCAGGGGAGTGTAGAACTTCATTCTTTTTTCTAATTTTTTTGAAATCGGAGATCTAGTTATGAGTTTTTTTATAATAACAGGATTTTGGCTCTCAGAGATATAAAAGTCAATCGCTTTTTCATCTGGATTTAGATAAAAGTCAAACTGAAATGAATCTTTTAATTCATAATAGAGCGATTCAGCAAAGTCTTTTTCTATTTCAATGATGATTAACTTTTTCCCAGACTGATGTTGTGAGAATTCGTTTATCCAATCAGTGTCCCAAAGGCAATATTTAATTTCTTCAAATCGCTCAGAAATTACTTTAGCAAGTTTTAAAAGCTCTCCTGAAATTTCAGGAATGTATTTTGGTTTGTATGAAATGGTGTAATAACCTCTTTGAATCGACTTTATAATATCCTTATTCTTAAGGTCATAAATTCTCCATCCAAAAGTGCCTTCTTTTAAGTCAGGCTCGAAATACCTAAAAAAATCAAGCAGCTCTTCTCTTGAGAAGCTATCTCTGTCTTTGAATTCTTCTATGAGTCTATTTTCAATGATTTTCGGCATTTTAAATCTAATTTATGCCAAATATAGTAATAATTGGCGAATACTACAAATCAAAAAAACGCCAGTAAATAAAATTATTGGCAAATATTTGAAATCGTATCATAGAGCACTGGGGAAGAGAAAGCTCTTTTTATTTTGTGAGGTACGAGCAAAATAAAATGTGCTTGAACGTGTGGTGGATTTTCCTTTTTTGCAATGGCATACAACGTTTGGAGTAAAATGCGTTTCAATGCATTTTCACACTTTGTTGGCACCAGTTTTTAATTCTTCTTTTAAGAATTCATTTTAAAACCTTACTTAAATCTTTATTAACGCTACCTATAGTATTCAAAAGTTACGAAATAGTATACCTCTTAGGTCTTAATCCTTGAGACAACGGACATACATCCCTCCTTTCTTATAGTAATCGTGCCTGCTCACATCGTCACCCGTGCAAGAGTAGATAAGCAGGAGGCGGTACCAAGCATTATTTGTATTTAGTTCTGTAGAGCTCCACCAGCAAACGCTATCACCCATGCCTTTGAAAGTACTTTTGACGTTAAGGATTTTTTTTGCATCAAATGAGAGTCGAGAACCTCCTGGAAAACCTGAGAAACCGCTACTGTTTGTGCCATTGTAGTTATTTTCCCAACCTTTTTGGCTTTTCATTTTTGCGCCTGCTTCTTTTTTCCCTCCCAAAGAATTTGTTAAAGTTGTCCACTCAGCATCAGATGGTATGTGCCAACCAATAGGTGCCAATTCTCTTGGATCATTTACCGCATACCAATTGTACAATTTTCCATACTTTTTTCCATTACCTCGTTTATTGTTATAATAGCTCCACGCAGGTTGATGATTTTCATTTGCTTTTTTCCAATCTTCATCTGTTACTGTTTCTAGTATGGTGTCACCATTTCGGAACTTTTCAATATTTAGGTTATGTATCTTCCAAATTTGTTCGCCTATTTTCACGTCCTCTGCTGACTGACTAAAAGCGGCTGGATTAATAAATACTAATCCCAACAAACATATTATGTTCTTGATTTTTTTGTTACTCATAGTATAAAACTTAGATAATATTAGTGTCAACAGTTCGATATATGTAACGTTACATATATCCACCATATACCAAATGTAAATAATTCAATCTAAAGGGCTCTTAATTTCTCGAATGTTATTTACAGCAACCTTGGTATATATTTCTGTGGTCTTAGTGCTATTATGTCCCATAATTACTTGGATGTAGCGAAGATCAGTACCGCTTTCAAGTAAGTGAGTGGCAAAGCTGTGCCTTAAAATATGTGGAGTGATTCTAGTTTTTATTTTAGCTTTTAACGCTGCTTTTTTCACAACTTGCGCAACACTTTCAGCACTGTATTTATTTCCATTTGCCCCTTCAAATAAATAGACCTTGGGTTTCCATTCTTTAAAATAGAGCCTCAAATCATCTAATACAGAAGGGCTCAAAAGCGTTATTCTATCTTTATTCCCTTTGCCCTGTCTAACGTTAATTACCATTCTTTTACTGTCTATGTCAGTGATTTTAAGGTTTATTAGTTCACCCCTTCGCAATCCCGCAGAGTACAGCAGACTTACAATACATCGGTGTTTTATATTATTCGTATTTTCTATTATAAGCTTTACTTCCTCTTTGCTAATAACCTTAGGTAGTGTCTCTCTTTTTCGTGGTCGTTCCACCGAATAGAATCGATTGGGCATGCCCAGTACCACTTCGTAATAAAACTTAATGCTGTTAATCATTTGATTGGTGTAAGAGTCTGATTTTTTGCTTATTACTAAAGTTTGCAAGTAGGTTCTTATCATTTCTTCGTCTATTTCAAGTAATTCTGTGTTTTTAAAATGGTTTATAAATTTCTCGAACATTCCAATGTATATTTTAGAAGTGTTTAGAGCATAGTGTTTTAGTTCTAGTTTTTGAAAAAATTCTTCTGGGCAAGCTCTGTAGTCCTTGTCTAGCTTTCTTTTCCGATACTGATCTACAGAAATAGCTTCGTTTTGTTTCGTTTGAGCGTGTTTTGGGAAAAAGTGACTACAATTTACCCAGGCCACTCCTTTAAAATCGGTAAATATTAGGTTCAAGTTATTGGGTTTGTTTTCTATGTATGCCATATTGTATTCCTTGCTCCACTTGGCATTAGGAAAACCTTTAATTACAGTTTGAATTAATTTATTGGGGTAAAATTGAAGGCCAATCTGTTTTTGGTTTCCAATTAATAAGTGTTTTAGAGTTACATATTTGGTTTTATGTTCCATAGATTTTTCTGTAAAAAACGTAATAAAATGTTGCAATTCAAAATGAAAATTAATAATAGTCGTTATTAACCGTTATAAACGGATAAGTCGTAAATGTCTATTTTTGTTGTAGTTGTATGGGAATGAAATGTAAAATATGTAAAAAACCGATAGTAGGTAGAGCGGATAAAATGTTCTGCTCAATTACTTGTAAAAACTACTACCACATAAAACTTCGAAGCGCAACTGAAATACAAACGCTAGAAATTGATAGAATTCTTCATCGCAACCGGTCTATACTTTTGGAAATAATCGGAAAAAATGGAGTTCAGAAAAAAACAGCTCGCCTTGACTTAGAGAAAAAGAAGTTCCAGTTTAAATACCTTACTCATTTCCATGTAAACTCAAAAGGGAAAACCTTCCATTACATTTATGACTTGGCTTGGATGGAGTTTTCGGATGACGAAATTCTAATTGTTCGCAAAAGGTAATTTGAACATTTTTAGTTGAAAGTATAGCCTTTTAAAAAATAATACTTTTGCGACCTTTAAAAATCGGAAATGAATATTTTAAAATTTGGCGGAACATCTGTTGGTACTCCTAAGCGAATGCAAGGAATTGCAGAACTAATTGCCCAAGGAAAAAATCAAATTGTGGTTCTTAGCGCAGTAAGCGGAACCACCAATTCATTAGTGGAAATTTGTACAGCACTTCAACAAAAGGATAAGGAAGAAGCGGTTGCTTTAGTTGGTAAATTGGAAGTGATGTACGACAAGTTCATTTCTGATCTTATCCCTCAAGGAGTACACCACGAAGAGGCTTCCGAGATGGTTTCGGCTTATTTGAACGGTGTAAAGTCTTATGCCAATAGAGAAATGACATTATTTGTTGAGCGTTCTATTTTAGCTCAAGGCGAATTAATTTCAACCTGTATATTTTCACATTACCTAAAAAGTATCGGGCTAAAACCGGTTATGGTTTCTGCGCTAGACTTTATGCGTACAGATGACAGCGGAGAACCAGATCATAATTTCATTGCTGATAACCTAACTTTCGAATTATCCAAACATCCTAAAAAAGACCTTTTTATAACCCAAGGATACATTTGTAGAAATGCATTTGGTGAAATTGATAATCTAAAAAGAGGTGGAAGTGATTATACAGCATCTTTAATTGGAGCAGCCATAAATGCGGACGAAATTCAAATTTGGACGGATATTGATGGAATGCACAACAACGATCCACGATTTGTAAATAAAACCGAACCCATAAAAAACCTTTCCTTCAAAGAAGCAGCTGAGTTAGCTTATTTTGGTGCCAAAATATTGCACCCGGCTAGTATTCGTCCAGCAGAAGAGAAGAACATTCCTGTTTGGTTAAAAAACACACTAGTGCCTTCTGCACATGGAACCTTAATTCATGGAGATGCGAGTGTACCGGGTTTTAGAGCTGTTGCCGCAAAAGATGGAATTACCGCTATAAAAATCAGATCGGGAAGAATGTTAATGGCTTATGGGTTTTTACGTTCTGTATTTGAAGTTTTTGAGCGTTATAAAACTCCAATCGATATGATTACAACTTCGGAAGTGGCTGTTTCTGTAACGATTGATGACGTAAGTAATTTGGAAGGAATTATTCAAGAACTTGAACAATACGCTACGGTTGAAGTAGATCAAAATCAAACTATTATTTGTGTAGTTGGCGATTTTCAACAAGGTGGAGTAGGATATGCTTCTACTGTATTTAATGCCTTGAAAAATATACCTATCCGAATGATTAGTCACGGTGGAAGTCATCACAATATTTCGGTTCTTATTTCAAGTGAATCGAAAAAGGAGGCACTACAAGATTTAAACAAAGGTGTTTTTAATTTGTAGTTATGAGATCGAAATTGATTAGCTATTTTGGAGAACAAGAAACTCCATTTTATTACTACGATTTAGATTTACTAAACCAAAATCTAAGCGCGTTAAAAGCCGCATCCGATAACAGGGGTTTTGAAGTTCATTATGCTGTAAAAGCAAATGCAAATCCGGAAGTTTTAAAAACCATTTTAAAAAATGGGCTAGGTGCCGATTGTGTAAGCGGAAAAGAAGTAGAATGTGTAACCCAAATTGGGTTTTCGAATAAAGACATTGTATTTGCCGGTGTTGGCAAAACGGATAAGGAAATTAACTACGCATTGGATCAAGATATTTTTTGTTTTAATGTAGAAAGTACTGCTGAGCTTCAAGTTATAAATGATTTGGCTTATGCAAAAAACAAAATGGCAAGAGTTGCATTGCGTTTAAATCCAAACGTAAATGCAAATACACATGCATACATAACTACAGGGTTAGAAGAGAATAAATTCGGCATCAATTTTTGGGAGCTAGAGGATGTAATAGAACTATTGAAAAGCACTTCAAATATTGAATTAAATGGTCTTCATTTTCACATCGGTTCACAAATTACGGACTTGTCTTCATTTAAAAACCTATGCAATAAGGTCAACGAAATTCAACAATGGTTTTACGATCACAATGTGGTTGTGGAGCATGTAAATGTTGGTGGAGGATTGGGAATTGATTACACCAACCCGGATGAAAACCCAATTCCTGATTACGAATCTTATTTTGGATTATTCGAAGAATTTTTAGAATTACAACCCAATCAAAAAGTACACTTTGAGTTGGGTAGAAGTATTGTGGCTCAAATGGGATCTTTAATTTCCCGAGTTACTTATATCAAAAAAGGGTTGAAAACCAATTTCGCTATTTTGGATGCTGGAATGACTGAATTGATTCGCCCTGCTCTTTATCAGAGCTACCACAAGATTGAAAATATATCTAAAGACCATAGAGACGATGTACTTCGTGAAAAGTACGATGTGGTTGGCCCAATTTGCGAAAGTTCCGATAGTTTCGGCAAAGCAGTTATTTTACCAGAGACAGAAAGGGGAGACCTAATCGCAATTCGCTCTGCTGGGGCTTATGCTGAAGTTATGGCGAGTAATTATAATTTAAGAGAAAAAGCAAAAGTCCATTTTGGAATTGATTCGTGAGGTTGGTTAGATTTATTTGACTTGACTAATCTACTAAGCTCCTTAAGCCATGGGTATTAGATAATCTAAACTACCAGTAATCAATTTTCTACCTTGGAAGGTAAAAATGCAGTCGAACAACAAATCAAGGTTTTCGATCATGAGCTTATTAAAGCTCATGTCCCTTGTTTTGTTGTGTGCTGAAGGCCGACCTTATTTTTACCAAATGCAATTTTGTTTACTTTTTTTGCTAGGGCAAAAAGTAAAAGCCCAGCGGCTTGAGCGAAAAAAAACAACTTTTTCTTTCATTCGGTAATCTAGAACACACTTTTAATCCATCCACTACTTTAATCTTGCAAAAGAAAATATACCTAATGAGTAATTACCTTGACGAAACCGTAAATCTTTATACCGAAGCAGCACTGACGCCAGATGTTGGTTTATGCTGTACAACAACTCCAGTTTGGGTTTTACCCGAATTAGAAATTCCGACTAAAATGTTGGAAATGAATTACGGTTGTGGAAGTACAGTTGATCCTAGAGATTTAATAAACGACCCCACTGTATTGTATGTTGGAGTAGGAGGTGGAATGGAATTACTTCAATTCTCTTATTTCAGTCGTAAAAAAGGGGCTGTTATAGGTTTGGATGTAGTTCCAGAAATGATTGAAGCCAGCCGAGAAAATTTTGTAGAAGCAGAAAAACAAAATCCTTGGTTTAAATCCGAATTTGTTGATTTAAGATTAGGAGATGCATTGAACTTACCTATTGATAATGAGTCGATTGATGTTGCAGCTCAAAATTGTTTGTTCAATATTTTTACTAAAGCAGATTTAAGGAAAGCTTTGGAAGAAATGTATCGTGTTCTTAAACCTTATGGAAGGTTGGTTTTGTCTGATCCTGTTAGCGAAAGCAAAATGCCAGAGGCTTTGAAAAATGACGATAGATTACGTGCTCTTTGTTTGAGTGGCGCAATGACTTTGAAAGAATATATCGATACGATTACCTCTGTAGGTTTTGGTACCGTTGAGGTTAGAGCAAAACGTCCTTACCGAATATTGGATCCAAAACATTACGATACAGCCGAAAATATTTATATCGAAAGTGTTGAAGTATGTGCCATTAAAGATCCAATGCCAGAAGATGGTCCTTGTGTTTTTACAGGTAAAACGGCTATCTATTATGGAAGCGAGGAATATTTTGACGATAACAATGGACACGTTTTAATGTCGAATCAGCCATTGGCGGTTTGTGACAAAACTTCAGGAGATTTAAAGGGGTTGGGAAGAGATGATATTTTCGTTTCTGAAAGCACGTATTTCTATGATGGTGGAGGTTGTTGTTAGACTTTTTAAATGTATAACCCCAAATAACTAAAGTTCAAGATAGATCAGTCTGTTTTAAAACGGACGTCATTCATAAGATTTCTCACCCACAGTAATCCACTTCCCCCACTTCTCATTATAAGGATGAATTTTTACGGTACTGTCATTGCTTGAGCCGTTTACTAGAGGCATTTCCTGATTGCTCCATTCAAACAACCCACCGTATAAATTAGAAACATTGGTATATCCCATTTTAATGAGTCGTTCCGAAATTTTCTCGCTTCGGTAGCCTACCGAGCAATACACAACAATTTTTTTAGTCTTGTCTATTCCAGTAATTGAATCTTTTTGAAACTTGTCGTAACCTACCCAAATCGCATTTTTTACATGAGAAACATTGTATTCGTTTTTTTCTCTAGCGTCTAGGTAAATGACTTTATCATTTAAATCAATATCGGTTACACTTACCTCGTTTACATTGTGATCCAATAACTTATTGAGCATCATGGAATACTCACGATTTCCAACCGATTGCGCATTCAATCCACCAAATAAAATAAGGGTTAAAGCAGAAATTATGATTCTTTTCATGGCATTATTTTCAATGTCAAAAATACAAATCTAATAATTGTAAATTGTTGAGTTGGTGACTAAAGTCTTAATGAACCGATGTATAAAAACACTACCGTTTCGTATATAAGTGTCAGCTACAATACGGAATGAAAAGTGTTTTGTAAGCACATTTGCATGGTGGATTTAGTAAAACTTTCTCAAGAAGTACTTTTGGCTTCTAAACTCGGAAAAGAAATTGATTTCTTCAATAAGCGCATTGAAGAAATTGATACGGATTCCCTATTTCAATTTTTACCCGACGATAATTCCAAAAAGGCATTTTGGATAAACATTTACAATACGTTTATTATTCAAAGCATGTCTTCAAATGGGAAGGGTAAAGATTTTTATAGCGCACGTTTTATTGAATTCAAAGATTTGAAATTGAGTTTCGATGATATAGAACATGGAATTTTAAGAAAAAGTAAAATAAAACTGGGGCTAGGTTTTCTCAATAAATGGAAAGTGACGGATTGGGAAAATACTCTACGAGTGAATCAGTTGGATTATAGAGTTCATTTTGCTTTAAACTGTGGTGCAAATTCATGTCCTCCAATTACTAATTATAGTATGGAAAACGTTAACACACAGCTTTGTAGCAACACCAAAAACTACCTTTGCGATACCAGTGTTTTTTCAACAACTAGAAGCAATAGAGTAAAAGTACCTCGACTTTTTTTATGGTATTTTGCTGATTTTGGTGGATTTAAAGGAATTAAGAATATTTATAGAAAATACAATCTAGTACCGATTGATACTGAGCCAAAATTCTCATTTTTGTCGTACGATTGGACAATGAATGTTGAGAATTTTAGTGTCGATTTTAAATAAGAAATATGTTTGGAGGATTATTTAGTACTAGTGCAAAAACATTGCACCCGGATTGGAAAGAATTATCGGAAATTGAAGATTTAGAAACAATAAAAGAAGCTTCGTTTAAAAAAACTCAAGTGCTTTTTAAGCACAGCACGCGCTGTTCGATTAGTTCAATGGCATATAATCGTTTAGAGAAAAATTGGGATCAAAAAAGCGATGCTGCGGATTTTCATTATTTGGATTTAATTAAATATCGAAATATTTCTGACCAAATTGCAGACACATTTTCTGTTATGCATCAATCTCCTCAAATGCTTGTTATTAAAAATGGTAAGTGTGAAAATAGTGGATCTCACAATCAGGTAGATGTGGATTTAGTTTCTTAAATTTTCCAGAAAAGTTCAATAGTGCTTCTTGGGCCTCGTTGGCTTCATTTATTTAGTAGACTGAAAAAAATGATCGATGGATTACTGAAAGGCTTTATTATTAAACAGTTTCTATAGAAATCTGGTACCCAGAATGGCTTCTTAAATTCATTACTGTTTCATCTTCAAAAAGCAGGTATTGACCTCTAATTCCAATTAGTGTTTTTTCTATTAAAGGTTCTTTCTCCAATTTCAAACTTTTTACTTTTTGAGGATATTTTAAAACGGGATATTTTATTTCCAAAATTTCACTTTCAGAAAGAGGTAAAACATATTGTACCAAATGTTTCGGAAGTAAATCTTTGAGCCTTTGGTACTCCATTTCCAGAGAGTTTTCCCCTTTTATGTCGGTGAGCATTTTTCGCCAATTGGTTTTATCGCTTATGTGTGCTTTTAGTTCTTTTTCAATTATCCCCGATTTTTGACGATATGGAGTTTGTGCAAATTTCATTGCTTTCCAAGCTCCTTGATCTATCCATCGCGATGGAATGGATAAATCTCGTGTAACGCCCACTTTAACATGATCGGTGAGTGCTAAGTAAACGTAATGCGGGCGAACATGTCTTTCTCTTTCCCATTCCAAATCTCGGATTCCTTCGCCCAAATGTGCTTTGTCCAATTCAGGATTAATTATGCTTTCTACGGCCATAGGAGAATTTTGCCACGCATCGTAGCTCATTCCTTCCCCAAAACTTTTGTTTATCTTTTTACCTGTAACCACACAGTTTATAGTGCCTGTATACTTTATCTGTATTTCCTTTCCAATAAGGTCATTCATATAAAGCTCTTCCCCTTTTTCTAAGTTGTTATAAAGAGGTAAGGTGTATTCAACAGGACTCGCCCATTTGGTTTGCATTTTTCTTACGTTGCCTTGTGCTAACATCAATATTATAAGGAATTTATTATTTCTGAAACTTCAGGATGTTGTCTGTAGTCCGTATCATAATGCATATAAATTATTTTTTGATCCAAACCAATTACAAATGTGGCTGGAATAGGAACCATGTCATCTTTGCTTCCAGTATGAGTTGCATTCGCATAACTGTAAGATTTGAACTTAGTGGGTAAATTTCCTTTACTAAGTTTGTAGGCAAGTCCATACATGCTCATAACATACCAATCCGCATCATTACAAAAAAGTAGATCAATATTTTCTTTCGTTTTTAGTTTGTTTATGTAACTAAATTTTTCTCTTGTAACAAACACTAATACTCCATTTTTACTTTCGATTTCATCTTTTGCAGCCTGTAATTTTTTCAGGTATTTTACATCGTAAGGGTTCCAACTTCCTTGGTAAAAAACAAGAACTACCTTTTTGCCACTTTTCAGTATTTTTCTCAATTCAAATTGCGATTCTTTAGAAGTTTGGAGCTCGAACAATGGAGCTTTTTTTCCAACTTTTAATTTCGGCTTTTGTGAATAAGAATTGATTGAAAAGAGGATTATTAGAATCGTGAAAAAAGTTTTAATAGTGTTTATCATCGAAGAATGTATTTGTAGTTTTCTCTGAAAGTTTGGGCAACCCCATTGAATGTTTTTTGATATATAAGTACAGTTATTCGCTTATCACTATTGAGCTCATACCAATATTTAAAATTAGAAGAGCCTGAGCTTCCATTTCCGTTGCAATTGATAAGATGGGTCGATTTCGAAATTAAATTCTCATTAGCACTTCCCTGATTTATCCCTAAAATATTCTTTACATCTAAAATCGTCGAAAACGAATTGAATTCATATCTATCGTTACATTGAGAAGTATCAAAATTATTTGGAGCATCGTAACTAGTTTCAAAAAGATTTTGGCCTTTGTACAAATAATCGTGTCGAATTTTGGTTGTTTTTGTAATTAGATCCAAAATATCGTTATGCGTAATAACCTTAGTTCTAATTTTTGCCCCTTCATATTCGTAATTAATAAAACGGTAGTAAATTGTTGTGTCCCGTCCAAAAGCAGAATCTAAAGAGCTTGTAATTACCTCGGCATCTAGTCTGTGTTTTCTTAAAAACGAACGTCTGCCAAGCTCATAAAGTGTTTCAAAAATAGTATCCTTGGTATATTTAAATGTTGTTTTTGAAAATTCTGTTACTCCATTTCTTTTAATAATTTCTACAACTTTTTTACTTTCAACGGTTATATCAATATTAAATGATTGAGTAATATCTTTCGGAGCTGTACTAATATTGGATTCATTTTCGATTATTGTTTCTTCTTTTTTACAAGAAGAAAATATTACCACGGAAAGAAGAAGTATGTTAA
>Ga0307998_1000354_pt1 | contig 26636 bp, 24 predicted proteins | sample Davwhametageno37_FD_203147 | JGI IMG/M metagenome (GOLD analysis project Ga0307998, IMG submission 203147) | Marine microbial communities from Davis Island wharf, Antarctic Ocean - #37 | ecosystem: Environmental > Aquatic > Marine > Unclassified | place: Antarctic Ocean: Davis Island wharf... | reverse complement strand
GTTTTTAATGCGTTTATAAATAATCTAATAATTGATTTACCCTACTCTATTCTTTTAACACTATGGTTTATTTTTCATTAATACCAGGCATCATAGTAGAAAGTAAAGTATTTGTCTTTTTTTATTTCTGCAGTATAGCAATATCCCTTATAATGGCATTCTATTTATTAGTATATCCAAAATTACTGATTGATATTTCTAAATCGTCTAAAATTGCTAGTCCTTTACTTCTTTGTTCAATAACAGATAACATTAAGGATTAAGACTTTAAAATGGAAAAGATAATTTATTTTTAAAACCTTAAATAACCATAACTGATTTTTAACAAATTTCAAGAAAAACACCTGATCAAATCAGACTAATTATTCATAATAATCAATTTTTAAATTTAAAAGATTATGTAAATTCATTTAAAATTGTTGATTTTAAAGACGGAATTGATAAAGGTATTTTAGACAAATATTCGATAGAATATGTATTAAAAAAATCTGGCTTTAATTTTCACCAAACTATGACTAGGACATTTAAAAAAACACTATAATATGACAGCAAAAGAATATTGGAACAAAAATAAAATCTAAATTTTATTACTATAACTATATACAAAAACAAATCTTTAATTATAAAAATCAATTCATTACAACTAAGCTAAACTTAATCTCTGCAGCTTATGTTTGGATTTTTAGATATCACAATGTAATTAAATAACTTAAAAGTTTTGTATTGATTTGAGTTGCTATGCACTCTGATAAGAAAAAAGCCATACTGCTTCCAATTATTAAATCTGGTTTAAAATAAACCATCTTTTGAAACGTATCTTTGAATAAATATTGGATCTTCCATATAAAGTATTTTCGAAGCAAACACTTGTCATAAGCTATTTAAAAAACGCTACTTTTTCTCCTCCTTGCTTACTTTATAAACTGTGTAAATATGCTATTTTAATATTCATATATTTAATTTAAATTTTAGATTCGCTAATCATTGAGTATTTGAAGAATTGAAATCCTCTTCATTAGTATACAGAATCAATACCAGCATAATCAAATTCTTTCTTCTATTATTTTTTTTTGAATCTCCAAGCTAGAAATCCTCAACCTTAATCGCTTGATTACCTGTGCTGTAAATTATAATATCTGCATCTATTAATTTTCTGTCAATTTCAACAGAAGATATTCTCGAAAAAAGTATAGAAGTCTCATCAACACCTATCAAATATTTATTTCTTTTTATATAAACAACCTCTGAATCTGTAATAATTATTCTATCTGATGTAAGAATATCCCCCCCAACAATATATTAGAAGATAACTCATGCGTTTTTAATTTTCTTTTGGAATAATCTTTACACTATTCAATTTTTGACCACATGATGCACAAAAATTTTAATTCTAGCTTAAGTTATAACCGCAAGGGCTACAATACATAATAATTTTGTTTTTTAATGATTAAAAATTGGACTATTATAAACGTCCAAAAGTCCACTCATTTCTTTACCTAAATCCCCCAACATCAAAATTCCACCGACTAATTGGCCTGATATAACAGCATGTCTCTCTAAATCTTGAAGATATTTTTTAAGTCATTACCAGGAAAATTTTGAGATTTTATTACAATAAATGATTCGTTTTCCTTTAAAGACTCACCCAAAGTGTGTATTTGATTGTGTATCCATAACTTATTTTTAAATACTGTATTAAGTTTTTGAAGCACGAAAACCTTCAGCCTGTAATGCTACACTCTAATTTTACCACTTAAAAAACACGCCAAAGATGGTTCTTATAATTCCCCTACCTATTTTTCTCTCAACGCCACCCTTTGTCAAGGGGATTCCTGTCTTATGAGCAACAAAGCTCTTTAAACCAGTAATCCCGAATAAACGTTTTAATGAAAATGAAATACCTAATTTTTTACCGAATCCAAACATTAGTTCTAAATTTAATAAATTATTTGCGCCTTAATTTTTTTTTCAACTCATAATAAAACTTACTTTCATATAAAGCAACAGCATCTAACCAAGCGTAAGTGTCTTTGAAAGTTGAAGTTGTTTGAAGTCCAATGTAAGAATAACCCGACTTAGGTTTTTTTACAAGTCCAACCCTACTTTCGGAAGCAATTGCACTGTTATTAATATCGTATGCAAATGCTGAGGAATAATCTGAACCTCTATAGTTTACAAACTTCTTTATTTCTTTTTCTTTATCAAAAAAGAAAACATTTAATGCATAATTGTCTGTTTCTGGTTTAAATATACTATTTAGTATTTCTCTTGTAATACTTGTACTATTTCCTTCAGACTGCCAAATTGGAAGACCTAATACTTTAATTTTTTTATAAGACTTATCAACTTGATTGAATAAAGTGCCATCTTCTGTTAACTTATCTGAATCCCCTGAAATTCTAAGGGTATAAACAAATTCAATTGTGTTCGGAGGAAGTTCAATTGGTGCGTAAACTTTAGTTTCACCTGATAAATTGAACGTTTGAGAAACAACAAACTTTTTAGGTTCATTAAATACTTTTTCATATTTCAAATTTGCACCTTCAAATGAATTTTTAGTTTTCTTATCAACTATTAAAGTATCAGTAATTATTTCACAAATTGCAAATTTATTATCTATTGATGCTGGCTTCTTTTTTATAGATAAGTTAAAATAAGATTCTTCATAAAACTCCACTATAATCGAAAAAGGATTATCAAAATAAACATCAAAAACATAATCAAATGATGATGTTGACAAGCTTTTTAATTGTCTACCACTCTGATCTTCTAAGATTGTCAACCTCTTAATTTTCTTATCTGCATCAAAATGAATTTTAATAGAATCCTTACTTAAACCGTAAAATGACTCTATGAATTTAGATCCTTTTTCTGCAAACGCTCCATTTTTATCTATTAAAGAAGTATAACTTAAATCCTTAGCTAAATCAATTGCGTTAATGATTATTTCAGTTTTCTTATTAAACTTACTAAATGATGAATCTGAAAATTGGTTCATTAATACACTTAACTCATTCTCAATTGTAGTAATTAATTGTTCATTACTTAGATTTTTAGACTTTTCAATCAATATATCTAAATCAGAATACATCGATTCCTCAATACTTTTTGAATCATTTTCTTCTTTTGAATCCCTTCCTTCTCCACAAGAGGAAATCCCTACTACGATAATAACTAATACTGTAATTTTCTTTAATAATTTTATTTTTATTTAAGTAATAAATGTAATCTTGTTTTCTGATTTTAATATTCTATGTCAAAAACTTCATTTTATAATTAGATTTTTTACGGAGTAACCCTTTAAAAAAACCTATATTCAACTTATAACAACTAAAGATAAAGTATCAATATTTTTTATTTTTTAAAGGATTTAGATGTGAATTCCCATCCTCTATAAAACTAATAAATGTTTCATTATTTGAAATAAATAATAAAATTAAATCTTTAATCGCAGATAATTACTTATAATTTGATGTATTGTAATGGGAAATAGTGTTAATATTTATTATTTCTTGAGATTTTATTTTCAAAATAATATTTTATATATTTCACCATCTTACTCATGTTTGTTTTTTTAAGTTAGTTTTAATTAAAAAGACATTTAATCATTATTATATACTGTTAAATATAACATTTTTTTTACAAAATAAAACCAGTAATTGACTATTATCGATTTGGAAGCTTACAACCCAGCTTTGGCTAACGCTTTCACAAACTCATTGCCATCATAATAGTAATTATCTCGCACAAACGAGAAAGCTATCTTATCTGTATCAGCAATATTCAGTAAGATGTTTGACGTATGTTTGACAAAAACTCTTAAAACGCAAAAAACCCAAACATAAATGCTTGGGTTTTAAGTTTGCTTATAGAGGGTGGAAGCCCTTCTAATAGCGTTTTGCAACAAAAAAACCCTAACCGAAGTTAAGGCTTTTAGTACTCGAGGCGGGACTTGAACCCGCACGTCCTAATGGACACAAGATTTTAAGTCTTGCGTGTCTACCAATTCCACCACTCGAGCATCAATATTAGCTATTGATAATTGATATATTTTCTGAGAGCGGGAGACGGGATTCAAACCCGCGACCTCCACCTTGGCAAGGTGGCGCTCTATCAACTGAGCTACTCTCGCTTAATGTAAAATGAACAACCTTCTTGCAAAGGGATGGCAAAAGTAGTTAAATTATTTACGTTTCATAATACTTTTGCAGTTTTATTTGATTTTTATTTCGAATAAAAAAACGTCAAAAATTAATCACCAATAAATCTGACTATTTTTAATATTGTGACTAAAATCAACATCCTAGCAATCAACATTTATTTAACACAAAACAATAATAAACTAAAACCTTAAGTTTCTGCTATAGCAATAAATTTAAAGAATAGATAACAGCTATAAAATTATATTATTTTTCATGTGTAAATTCATAATACAGAGAGTAAAAAGGGTTAATAACTGAATTGATAAAAGGTAATACGCTAATAATTACAGCGAACTGATAACCAACAAGAAAATTAAGCCTTTATGAAATCGAGCGTCTTTGCAAGTACAATTTGTACATCTTTTGGAAAATGACTTTCCAAATATGGATGGAAAGCTCCAAAGGTATGGTTCCCACCTTCAACAACTAACATTTCTGAATCTCCATTCCATTTATGGATACTCATCCCCTCTGAAAGATTAACCGATTCATCTTGCGAACCGTGTATAATTAAATGAGGTACTGAAAGTTCGTTCGCAGCTTTTTCAATACTAAAACGAACTTTATTTTGTAGCGTATCTTCTACCATCTGAAAGTACAATGGCATCTGCTGCCCTGTCCTTAAATTTGGCACGTACATCACGCCTTTAGTTTCCCAATCTAATAACTGACGTTCATCAAACCTATTTACTAAATCTGATACAGGAGCCCAACAAATTAGTTTTTTTATTCTAACGTCTTCATTTGCTACAATTACAGAAACTCCTCCAGCTCTACTATGTCCAATTAAGTATATTTGATTAACGTCCACTTCTTCTGCTGGAATCTCTTGACTATGCTCCACCCAATCTACCACCGTTTTTAAATCCCCCAACTCTTTGGTATAGTTATTATTTCCAAACGCTTCTAAATCTGGAAAATCTATAGGCTGCTCAATAGTTCCTCCATTATGAGAAAAATTGAACTTTACAAATACACATCCATTTTTAATAAAATGCTCCATGAGCATATTAAAATGACCCCAATCTTTAAAGCCTTTAAACCCATGAGCAAAAACTACAACTGGTTTTTTAATCCCATTTCTCTGGTAACCACAATCCAACACAATTGGTTTCTCAAAGTTTCCTTCTACAACTATATTTTTTTTGATTATCATGACTAACTATTATAAAACAATAGACTTACCGAATAATTACATTTTATTAGGAACGTTAACTCCTAAAAGTAACATTGAGGACTTAATTACTTTCCCTACCATCTCAGATAAACACAATCTAAACGCTATTTTTTGAGCATCTTCTTCTCTTAAAATATCTACTGTTTGATAAAAATTGTTAAACTCTTTTACCAACTCATATATGTAATTTGCAATAATAGCAGGGCTATACAATTTACCCGCTTCTCTAATAGCAGCAGGATAGTCATTCATTAATTTGATCAACTCTTGCTCCTTTGTATTTATCACAACGTTATCATATAATTTTGTATGTCCTAAGCTTTCTGCTTTAGCTAACAATGATTGTATACGTGCATGTGCATATTGAATAAACGGTCCAGTATTACCGTTTAAATCTATTGATTCAGCCGGATTAAACACCATCCCCTTTTTAGGATCAACCTTTAATAAGAAATATTTCAATCCTCCTAGTCCGATTAGAGAATATAACTTTTCTCTTTCGACCTCACTCATCCCATCTAAATGACCACGCTCTTGAGTCATTTCTTTAGCATCAGCAACAATCATTTCCATTAAATCATCCGCATCTATAACAGTTCCTTCTCTTGATTTCATTTTACCATCAGGCAGCTCAATCATCCCATAAGACAAATGGTAACAACCATCAGCCCATTTATATCCTAATTTTTTCAAGATTGTAAACAACACTTTAAAATGATGATTTTGTTCATTTCCTACCGTATATATCATCCCACTTAAATCAGGATGATTTTTATATCGTTCAATCGCTGTCCCTATATCTTGAGTCATGTAAACTGATGTTCCATCACTTCTCAATAAAATCTTATCATCTAATTTAGTATCCGATAAATCAGCCCAAACAGAACCATCTTCTTTCTGATAAAATTCTTTTTTAGCCAATCCTTCAGCAACCATATCTTTACCTAACAAATAAGTATCCGACTCATAATACAATTCATCAAAATCAACACCCATTGTTTTAAAAGAAACATCAAAACCATCATATACCCATTGGTTCATCTTCCCCCACAATATTCTAATTTCAGCATCACCTTCTTCCCATTTCAAAAGCATAGCTTTAGCTTGTTTTAAAATAGGCGCTTCTTTTTCGGCCTCAGCGTATTCCATCCCGGCATTTACTAATCCTTCAATCTCAGCTTTGTAAACTTTATCGAACTCTACGTAATACTTCCCTACTAAATGATCTCCTTTTAATCCAGAAGACTCTGGAGTTTCATTATTCCCGAACTTTTGCCAAGCAATCATACTTTTACATATATGAATTCCTCTATCGTTTATAATTTGAGTTTTAACAACTTTATGTCCGTTTGCTTTTAAAATATTAGCAACAGAATAGCCTAAAAAATTATTTCTTAAATGACCTAGGTGTAAAGGTTTGTTTGTATTTGGAGAACAGTATTCTACCATTACAGTTTCACCAGAATTAGCATGTAATCCAAAAGAATTGGTGCTAGATATTGTGTTAAAAATAGCTACCCAATATGCCTTAGAAATAGAAAAATTAAGAAAGCCTTTAAGCACATTATACGCCTCAACTTCAGTAACATTTTCTTTTATAAAGGCTCCTAAATCTTCTGCAGTTTGCTCAGGTCCTTTTTTTGATGCTCTTAAAAATGGAAAAACAACTACTGTTAGATCTCCATCAAATTCTTTTCTAGTCTTTTGTACTTGTACTTGTTTTACATCAACCTCAGCACCATACAAATGAGCTATCCCTTCTAATACCTTCTTAATTAATATATTTTCCATTATTCTTCTAATACGACATTGCGAGGAACGAAGCAATCTCCCAATTATAAAGATTGCTTCGTTCCTCACGATGACGAGTTTACTTTATATTTACTTTTTCTATTGTTGTTGTAAAGTCAGCCAACACATCAAATGCAGTTTCTGCCATCACATTTCCTTTATTATCTAAACAAGGATTCACTTCTACTAACTCAACACATGCGACTTTACCGCTTTCAATTACTTTATTGATAATAGCTTTAATTTCATCCTGATCAAACCCTTTGGAAACAGGAGTTCCTGTTCCTTTAGAAATTAAATCGCAATCCATACTGTCTACATCAAATGAGATATAAACTAAATCGCAATCACTAAGTTTTTCAAGCGTTTCAGTAATGCAAACATCCATCCCTCTAAACCTTACTTCATCAACCTTATAGTTTTTTATAACATTTTTTGCTATTGTATACTCCTCTGGCTCTTCGGTATCTCGCACACCAAAATAAACGACATCAGTGTGTAATACTTTAGGTGAAATTCCTCCTATATTTTTCAATCCTTCCCAAGCCTTATCGGTATCTGGTGTAAGATCATTTATTTTTCTATCTAAATTATCATCTGCCAAAGCTGCAGCCAAAGGCATACCATGTACATTTCCAGAAGGCGTTGTATATGGAGAATGAATATCTGCATGCGCATCAATCCAAACTACTCCTAAACGTTTATCAGGAAAAGCAGTTTTAATACCACTAATTGTACCTAATGCCGATGAATGATCACCAGATAATACTAATGGGAATTCATTTTTATTTAGTGTGTTTTTTACAGCATCACTTAAACGTGTACATACAGCCATAACCTTATTAATTCTTTTAGCAAAAGATGCTTTTTGCTTTTCATATACAACGTCATTTTCTGTTTCAACATCATGAAAACTGTAACGATTAAAGAAATCACTACCACAATTAATGGCTGCAATTTCTATCGCATCAATCCCCATATCCGACCCTCGAGTTCCTGCTCCAATATCAGATCTATTTTTAATTATTTTTATTTTATCCATTGCTATAGTTATGAAGGTTCGAAGTTATTCAAAATGAATCACATTTCAACAAAATCACCCTTACAATAGTAAAATATATGTCTCCTGTAATTTATCATGGTTTACCTATCTTACTCTAAAAATATTAATATATTTGTGATTACTTTTGACTATTACATTGAAAAAAATACTCCATATCTCACTCGTTATTCTCTCATTATATCTTATTGGATGTAGCGGGGATTCTAACGAAAACTCAGAGGGAATAATCTCTTACAAAGTAACTTATCCTAAAATGGATAAGACAAAATTTATGTTTGAGTTTATGCCAAAAAAAATGGAGTTGATTTTTAAAAACGATAAATACATTACTAATTTATCTGCAGGAATGGGGCTTTTTAAAACCAGCTTTATTGTAGATAAAAATAAAAGTGAATTTACTCAACTGGTTAAGCTCGCAGACAAAAAGTACATCTTAACCTTAAAAGAGGAAAAAGTAGAAGAATCATTATCGCGCTTACCTTCCTTTATAATAGAGTATACAGGAGAGACAAAACAAATATTAAATTACGCTTGTAAAAAAGCAATTATTACTATTAATGATGGAAGTAATGATGTTTTTACACTGTTTTACACAGACCAAATAAATATTAAAACGCCTAATTGGTGCAATCAATTTAAAGAAATTAACGGAGTCCTGCTTGAATATGAATATGAGAAGTATGATGTATGCATGCGTTTTACTGCAGAAAAAATAGCATTTAAAAACATTAATGATACTGAATTTAAAATTGACAAAAAGTACGTAGCTATTTCTGAATCAAACTTAGACAGAGAAATGCAAGAAATTTTTGACACCTTCAAATAATTCAATTTTAAAAAAAGTATTTTTTAGTCTGCATTTCAACAATAAAACAAACCATCATCACCCTTTTTATTCACAATCAGTTGTTATTTAGTAGCAACTAAACCTTCCTTAACTAAGTTACTTATTAATATATTTGATTATTAGTAACAATATGACTTAATGGGAAGAAACGAATATAGACAAGAAAGTAAGGGGTCAAAACCAGAAGCTAAGAAAATTAAACGACCAAATCCGTTTAAAAAAATAAATGTCTTATTTTCTAAAATTAGCAACGACAAAAAAACTAGTCAAATAGTTGGCTTATCATTTTTAGCTTTTTCAGCCTTCATCCTTTTAGCTTTTTCTTCTTTTCTTTTCACTTGGAAAGTTGATCAAAACATTATTAATAATCATTGGAACGACCCTAGTATTCAAGTAGAAAACTGGCTTGGGAAACTGGGAGCTTACGTTGCTCATCAATTTATATTTAATGGTTTTGGCATTACCTCTTTTCTGTTTGTTTTCTTATCGTTTATTCTTGGTTTTAGAATTTTATTTAAATCAAATTTATTGCCTTTAGGAAAATCTTTTAAATACACACTCTTCTCTATTATCTGGCTTTCTATTGCTTTTAATTACATACTCCCTTCATCTCCAATTTTGAGTGGATCATTTGGTTTTCAAACTAATTTATGGCTAAACAGTATTATTGGTGGAGTTGGAATTTTATTATTCTTAATACTTACAGCCTTAGTCTTTTCTGTACTAAACTTTAATATCTCTTTTAATTTCTTCCCTACAAAGAATAACGTGATAAGTGAAGTAGATTCCGATGAAGAAACTATTCAAACAAGTTATGAACAGGCTACAAGCGAAACGTATTTAAATCCTCATTCTGAGAATTCTACCGAAGAAACATATTCAGCATCCGATTCCATTATTGAGCCTATGACTTCTCTAGCAACAGAAGAAGATGAAGAAACATCAAATCCATTAACATTAGAAACAAACAATAATATTACAGAAGAGGATATCATTCCTCTTTCAATTGAAACTCCTTTACATGAAGAAGAAGAGGGGAAATCGGCAGGTAAGGATTTAGAATTGTCTATTGAAGAACCAATAATAAAAGAAGAAGTTCTAAGTGATAGAGAAGTTGATAGTAAAGTAAAAGATTTTGGTGAGTATGATCCAAAACTAGACCTTGCATCATACAAATTACCTTCAATTGATTTATTAAAAGATTTTGGTTCAACCAGTAAAAAAGTTACACCAGAAGAATTAGAGGCCAACAAAAATAAAATTGTAGAAACGCTATCTAATTACAAAATAAAAATTGCAAGTATTAAAGCGACTATTGGGCCAACAGTAACGCTATACGAAATTGTGCCAGAAGCAGGCGTACGAATTTCTAAAATTAAAAATCTAGAAGATGACATTGCACTTAGTTTAGCAGCATTAGGAATTCGTATCATTGCACCCATTCCTGGAAAAGGAACTATTGGTATTGAAGTGCCAAATAGACATCCAGAAATTGTTTCGATGAGAGCAGTTATTGCTTCAGACAAATTTCAGGCAGCAGAAATGGAACTCCCTGTTGTGATGGGTAAAACGATTACCAACGAAACCTATGTTTTTGATTTAGCAAAAATGCCGCATTTATTAATGGCAGGTGCAACCGGACAAGGTAAATCTGTTGGATTAAATGCAGTATTGGTTTCGCTTCTTTACAAAAAACATCCTTCGCAATTGAAGTTTGTTTTAATTGACCCTAAAAAAGTAGAACTTACTTTGTACAACAAAATTGAAAGACATTATTTAGCGAAATTACCAGATACCGAAGATGCTATTATTACAGATAATGACAAGGTTATTAATACTCTAAATTCGCTCTGTATTGAAATGGACCAACGTTATGAGCTACTAAAAATAGCAATGGTAAGAAATATTGTTGAGTACAATGCTAAATTTATAGCCCGTAAATTAAATCCAGAAAATGGACATAAATTTTTACCTTATATCGTTTTAGTCATTGATGAATTTGCTGATTTAATTATGACTGCTGGTAAAGAAGTAGAAACGCCTATTGCTCGTTTAGCTCAATTAGCTCGTGCCATTGGAATCCATTTAATTATTGCCACTCAACGCCCTTCTGCAAATATTATTACAGGTATTATTAAAGCCAATTTCCCAGGAAGGCTAGCCTTTAGAGTTACTTCTGGAATAGATTCTAGAACAATACTTGATGCAAGTGGTGCTGACCAATTAATTGGTAGAGGAGATATGTTAATCTCTCAAGGAAATGATTTAATTCGTTTGCAATGTGCCTTTGTTGACACTCCAGAGGTAGAAGCTATTTGCGACTTTATTGGAGAACAAAGAGGTTACCCTGAAACATTTACACTTCCTGAGTATATTGGTGAGTCAGCGACTGGCGGAACTGGTGAGTTTGACGGGGCTGATAGAGATGCCCTATTTGATGACGCTGCAAGAATGCTCGTACAACATCAACAAGGATCAGCATCTTTATTACAACGGAAAATGAAAATTGGATACAACCGTGCTGGGCGCCTAGTTGACCAGATGGAAGAGGCTCGAATTATTGGCCCATCTGAAGGAAGCAAAGCTAGACAAGTATTAATTAGTGATTTAGAAACTTTGGAACGGTTGTTGGATACCCTCCCACAATAAAAGCCGAGACCTTAAAAGATAATTTAACAGGAGAAATAATTTACAATAAGATGAAAAAAATAGTTGTCATAACATTAACCGCACTAATCAGTTTAGGAAGTATTGCTCAAGAAGCAAATACAAAAGCTAAGGGAATTTTAGATAAACTTAGTGCTAAAACGAAAGCATACAAAACCATTAAAGCTGAATTTCAATTTACTTTAAACAACAAAACAGAAGGTATTAATGAATCTCAAGAAGGAAGTATTCAAATTAAAGGAGACCAATACTTTCTTTCTATTGCCGGACAAGATGTTATATCTAACGGAAAGGACATTTACACTGTATTAAAGGACGCTGAAGAAGTACAAATAAACAATGTTCCAGAAGAAGATGAAGATGGATTTATAAGCCCTAATACAATATTTACATTATATGAATATGGTTTTAAATACAAGTATGTAAGAGAAGAAAATGGAGAACATCTTATTAACCTTTACCCAAAGGAAGTTGAAGATAAAGACTTTCACAGAATTGTTCTCTATATAAACAAAGTGAAAAATCAAATATCATTAGTTAAAATCTTTGGTAAAGATGGTTCAACAACAACTTATAAAATCAAGTCCTTTAAAGCAAACACTGCTATAGCTGATACTAAGTTTGCTTTTGACAAAACAAAACATCCTAACTTTGAGACAGTAGATTTAAGGGATTAAACTTCTCATTAAGATGAAACGAAAGCCTTCCGGATTTAATTCGGGAGGCTTTTTGTTGAAAAAAAGCCTCGCTAAAAAAACGAGGCAATTTAATAAGAAAAGAGGTAATTATCTTCTGCCTTCTCAGACTTTCAGACAATAATAAGACGCAATTCAATCTAAAAAGGTTGCCTCTTAATTCAATTCGTAGTAAAGTATGATTTTGGATAAGTTATCTTATCAAATGTAGCAAACTGAACATAAGTAAATACATCATTATTTAAATGCCCATACATTCTATCTACATCATACATAAATATTTCACCCGAATTACTGTCTTCCGTTTTTCTGAAATTGGGCATATGATATAATACAATCTTATTACTCCCTCCAATCATATCTTTTACCTCCATAGTAATAAATGGTTGAGATGCAATTATTGAATCCATTCTTGTCTGTTTAGACTCTATGTCAACCATTTCGTAATATACTTTTTGATAACGATCTACATACTCTTTTAGCTTATCTGGATTAACATTAAGAGGTTTATCAGAACCAATATCAGATACTGAAAATTGACCTTCTTTATTATTTATCACAAATGATTCCTCAGGAGTTTCTGAATAATTTATTTCAATACTTTTAATCATTTCTGGTGCATACTTAAACACTATTGCATCCCTCCACTGCTGAGCTTCAGTAAAGAAACGAGAAGTTAAATACCCATAGTTCCCTGGTATATACATTACAAATGGAACTGTAGATTTTACACCTTCTGTTTCTAACACCATATACGTACCCTGATTATCATTTGTAGCAGTACCAATATAATAAACCTTACTAGGCTTGTCATCTCCTTGGTATATCTCAACTTTAGTTGCCTTTGTTGCGATGTCTCTAATTACATTATTAAATGCAGCTTTAGCAACCGGATATCTTACATCAATCCTACTAAAAGTTTTCATTAAAAGCCTAATATTATCTGGTCGTGCAATATACTTATCATTAACAATCCAATTATCTTTAGATTTAGACAGCGTAACTGAAAGGCCTCTTGCGTCAACTATAAAAATTTTAGTAATACTTGCAGTATCTTTAATTTCAAAATCAGACTTAGCACCTTCCATATCATCCATGGTGCCTTTTTTTACATTATTTTTACTAATGTATACGAAAGCTGAAATGGCAATTAAAACTACCGCTAAAGCAATGATTACTTTATTATTTTTCATGTATTTATTTTTATTTTTTTGATTAATGCTACATGGAACTCGCACGAGTTACTCACTCTAGGGAACAAACTTTTACTATGCTCGTTTCATTCTATGGATTTATTTTGTGAACTTCTTTTTTCTATCGTAATAGTGCGCTATACCAAACAATAGTATTAAGCCTATCGGTAGAATTGTATTAATCAATTGCCAATCAAACTTATCATTTTTAAGTACTGTCTTATCTAGCAATCTAATTTTTAATTTTTTTGATCTAACCTTCATCAAACCACTATCATCACACAAGTAACCCATTACATTTAGCATAAAATCCTTATTGCCAAATTCTTGTCTTGTAAAACGATCAAACCCTAACGATAAATACTCTCCGGTTTTATTGTTTACATGGTTTTTAGCAACATCTCCATCAGAAATTACAACCATTTTATTGGGCACACTTTTGGCTTTAAAACTAATTTCATTTGCATTTTTAATTTGAGGAGTTAACCTGTTTTTATAAACCGATTCAAACTCACCTTCTAATAATACAGCTGTAAGTTGCCTTCCTTTATTAAATTGAGTTTGATCTGGTTCAAAACGAACTATTTCTAACGAAATTCTTGTTGGAGCACTACTTACTTTAGAATATTGAGAGGTTTTTAATAGTGGTATTTTTCTAATTCCTTTTTTAACAGTAGTATCAATTGTACTTACAAACTCACCTTTTAAAGCATTTAAATTATTTACAATAGGATGATTATTTGCAGGAGTTAATAATGGAAAGAAAAACCAAGGAAACATTTCCGTTTTAGGTTGGTTTCCAACAACACCAGTTACAATGGGAATTGGTGCAGATTGAATATCTTGTATCATGTCTGCATTAACCCGAACTCCATACGTAAATAACTGATCACTTAAATTTAAGTCTATTGGTAAAGCCATCGTTATATCAGCAGTTGCCAAACTATCCATACTTGCAAAAACTGGATCTATTAGCCAAACTACTCTACCACCATACATTACATATTGATCAATAATAAATTTATCTTTTTCAGGGAATTTCTCAAGTGGCTTTGCAATAATTATAGCATCATATTTAACTTTTACTTTATAAGATTGTGTACTATCAATCATATAACGCTCAGTTAAACTGTTTAAATTCTGATCTAAAGAAATTCTATCTACTGCATAAAATTCTGCCAATGCGGTTGCCAATGAAGCGGTTTCTAAATCGCTTAATTCACCATGCCCTTCAATAAAAGCTATTCTTGGAACATCAATTACAGTAAGGTTATTTATTGCATTTGAAATTTCATATTCTAACGACTCTATTGACCCATTTAACATAGATTCTGAACCAACTCCTATCTGACTTTTTAACAACTGTAAAGGAAGCTCTTGACCTCTGTAAGTAAATACAGCTCCTGGCCATACTATTTTATTGCTAAAACCATCATCAGTCTTTGTATTTAAATCGGTTGGTCGTAAACCTTGCTTGTGTAATTGCTTATAAATTTCGTCCCTTATTTTTTTATCCGAACTCTCTGATGGATTAATAAATTCATATTCAAGATTCCCATTAGAATAGGCTCTAAACTCATCTAACATCTCTTTAGTTTCATCACGCAAACGCTTAAAACCGGCAGGAAAATCGCCTTCTAAATAAACTTTAACATAAACAATGTCTTCTAGACCTTCTGATAAACCAATACTCGTTTCTGAAAGGGTATATCTTTTTTCTGAAGTTAAATCGAATCGTTCAAAAGCAAACGATCCAATGTAATTTACCATTAGAATAATCACTAATCCAACAACTAATAAGGTAAGATCCTTCTTTCTATTTACTGTGTTTTTTTCTACCATTTTCTGCTGCCTAATGCGGTTTTAGTTAACAATAGAAATAAATAAATTGTACTTATAAAATAAATCACATCTCTTGTATCAATCACACCTCTACTCATTGAAACATAATGTTCATTAATTCCTAGCTTCATAATAACATCATCCACCGCACCAAAATACTCTAACGAGCTAATAGATTCGAAACCAATATAACAAAAGAAACAAAGAAATACAGCTACAATAAATGAAATAATTTGATTGCTTGTAATTGAACTTGCAAAAACACCGATAGCTACAAAAACACTCGCCAAGAAGAGTAGTCCAAAATAAGAACCGATAGTTCCACCTACATCAATATTACCCAATGGATTAGCCAATTGATAAACAGAATAAAAATAAACAAGTGTAGGCAATAAAGAAAACAAGACCAATGTAAAACCAGCAATGTACTTTGCAATTACAATCTGAAAATCGGTTAAGGGTTTTGTTAACAACAACTCTATTGTTCCAGTTCTACTTTCTTCAGCAAACAAACGCATGGTTATTGCCGGCACTAAAAACATAAAAACCCATGGAGCAACATAAAACAATGCATCAATATTTGCATAGCCATTATCTAGCACATTTGTTCCTCCAGGGAAAACCCACATCATCAAGCCTATTGTCGTTAAAAAAACCACAATAACAATGTAACCGATAAGGGAGCCTAAAAAGCTGCGTATCTCTTTATTTATTAATGTTAACATCTATTTATTTTGCGGGAAGTCCAAAAGTAATATTTTTTAAAGGATGTTTGTTATAAAAATTGTTAAACGGGAGGTTTGAGTTTATAAGTGGAAAAGAGTTCCTAGTATTCCTCTTAAAAATAAGTCAAAAAAATGTACTTTCGTTCAACTTCAAAACTACATTTACACGACTATTAAATTGAATAAAACACTAACAAATATTTTAAGCGACTTTCGTTTTTGGATTATTATTATTTTTGTAATAAGGCTTATTGGTGTTACGAACCCACCATTAGAGCCCGCTCACAACTGGAGGCAAACGACAGTTGCAATGGTCGCCAGAAACTTCCTTGAGGTTGACAACAACATCTGCTATCCAAGACTTGATATTGCTGGAGAAAAAACAGGAATTACAGGCATGGAGTTTCCATTGCTAAATTACCTAATCTACTTATTATCAGAAGTTTTTGGCTATCAACATTGGTATGGAAGATTAATAAATCTAATATTTTCTAGTTTAGGATTATGGTACTTTTTTATGCTTGTTATAAAATATTTCAGTCCTAAAATAGCCTTCAATGCTTCTTTAATTTTGATGTTTTCAATTTGGTTTACCTATTCCCGAAAAATTATGCCAGACACCTTTTCAATGTCTCTCATCTTAGCTAGTATCTATTACGGAACCAATTATTTTCAATCAAATTCAAAAAGAGCTCTCAATCTCTGTCTCTATTTTTTGCTAGCTACTTTAGGTATGTTGTCCAAACTTCCATCAGCGTATTTATTAGCAATATTTGTTTTATTTGTTTTTGACAAAAAAATTGAACTTTCAAAAAAAATAACGTTATCTTTTATTTCAGTCCTTTCCTTAACAATTTCAGTAAGCTGGTATTTTTATTGGGTACCTCACCTAGTAGAAAAATACCACTTTTGGTACTTTTTTATGGGAAACTCCATAATTAATGGTGCGAAAGAAATAACAACTAACATAGTATCTGCTTTAGATAACTTTTATAATGCTGCATTAAAATATCTCGGTTTTATAGTCTTCCTTATTGGGCTTCTTTATGCTATCCTAAAAAAAGAAAAAAAACTACTCGTTGTTTTTCTTGTTAGCTCATTAAGTTTTCTATTCATCATTTTAAAGATGGGAGTTAACTTTCCACACCATTCTTATTACGTGATACCCTTTGTTCCTATAATGGCTCTTTTAGCTGGCTATGGATTAGATCAAGTTAAATATAAAAACCTAAGTCTAATTCTACTCATTGCCATATGTTCTGAAGGATTACTTAACCGTCAGCATGATTTTATAATTCCCTCCAAAAATTTAACATTGTTGACTTTAGAAGCTCATCTTGATAAAGTTTCTAAAAAAGAAGACCTAATTCTAATGAATAGCGGAAGCTCTTCTACCCCCATGTATTTTGCACATCGTAAAGGTTGGACAGTCTTAAACCATGAAATAACAAAAGAAGGTTATATAAAAGGATTGCAGGACATTGGATTAAAGTTTATTGTGATCATAAAGAATTCAGCAAATCCTATGGTTAATCTTAATTTTCCAATCTCTTTTGAAAATCAATATTATTGTATTTATGAAGTTTAAAATTTAATCAATTCCTCATACACCCTTTTAACAGGTAAGCCCATTACATTAAAATAAGAACCTATTATTTTTTCAATACCAATGTAACCAATCCATTCTTGTATGCCATAACTGCCTGCTTTATCAAAAGGTTGGTAATTATCTACATAATACTCTATTTCTTGGAAAGTTAAAGATTTAAAGTAAACAGCAGTTTCTTCGTAAAATGTATGTTTTTTTTCTTTTGAAAGTAAGGTCACAGCAGTTATTACCTCATGCTTATTGCCAGAAATTTTTTCCAACATTTTAATGGCATCTTCTCTGCCTTTAGGTTTGCCAATTATTTCATCTCCTAAACAAACAATGGTATCTGAAGTAATAATTAAATCGTTTTCTTTTAGGTCATCAATAAATGCAGTGGCTTTCAGTTCACTTAAAAATAATGCAACATTTTCTCTTTGAAGTTCGGGAGGATAAACCTCTTCTATCTCTTTTGTTTTGATTTCAAAATCAAAACCTAATTCTTTTAGTAAATTTTGTCTTCTTGGCGATTTTGATGCTAAAATGATATTCTTTGAAATTGTTTGAAATGCCATTATATTTTAATTATCAAAAAGTAAAACAACGCAGCGTAACTTATTCCTGCTAACATAATCAGTTTTAAAACAGTACTTATCTTATGATAATCTTCTTTTACTTTAGCTGTATATATCCGAAAAACAACATATGCCAATGGTAACTGAACCGTAAACAAAAAGTACATTACTGTAATTAATGCTCTTGTTTGAGCCCTCCCTGCTTCTTGACTTTCTCCACCAGCATTTCTTTCAACTTGCATATATTGATAATACCCAATTAATCCAAACATAATTAAAGCGATTGCTTGCGCTACCATTTTAGCAAAAGGTTTACCATAAACTACTGGTAAGGTATTACTATCATACTGTTCATCTCCATCAGCATCTTCAATATCCTTTACAATTTCTCGTACCATAGTGCTAATAAAAGCGAAAACAGCAAAGCCAGAAACCCAAAGCAATATATTATTGAGTGTTTCTACAACAGCATATTCAACATCCTCAAAAGGAGTAAATTTTTCTAACCTAAACAATAACATATTAACGGTATCATCTACCATTAAATGTTGTAAAATTAGCTCATACAACCCCGCAACAAATGGCACTAAAGCAGCCAATAAAGCTATAACAACATTGCCAACAAAAACTTGTCTTTTAAATGTGGTAGAGTAATACCATAAAGCTCCAGCGGATACTATTTGAATGAAAATTAATTTCCAGTTGCCCATTTTATAAGCTAAGTAAGCCCCAATTAAAATGGCAAATCCATTAATTACAATATGCGCTCCCATTGCGACTCTTCGCTTAATGTGCTTCCCTACAATAATACTTTCCGAACGATTAACTCTATCGATTTTAACATCAAAATAATCGTTAATAATATAACCCGCAGCAGCAATCATTACCGTAGACAAACTCAACAGAAAAAAGTCAAGATTACTCATCTGAAAACCTACACCAGGAATCTCTTGTCCTCCAGAAAAATTATATATAATAGGATAAAATATTCCATAGCGAATTGCATATTGCGCTAAGGCAATAATCAGTAGATTCGGTAGGCGAATTAATTTTATAAAAGCAATTATCGGATTCATAATCTATAACTGTAAAATTAAAATTAATTTTATAATAAATTGGCATATTGCTTAAAATGGATATTCATCAGATATTATTAAAATATTGGGGTCATAATACCTTCCGCCCTTTGCAGGAAGATATTATTAATTCTGCACTTGAAGGTAGGGACACATTAGCGCTCCTGCCAACTGGTGGTGGAAAGTCTATCTGTTTTCAAGTTCCAGTTATGGCGAAGGAAGGAGTTTGCATTGTCGTTTCTCCTCTAATTGCTTTAATGAAGGATCAGGTAGAAAACCTAACAAAGCGAAATATTAAGGCCGTTGCTATCTATTCTGGCATGACAAAAAGAGAAATTGATATCACTTTAGACAATTGTGTTTATGGGAATATTAAATTCTTATATATTTCTCCCGAAAGAATTGAAACCGAAATTGTTAAGGTCCGATTCGAAAAAATGAATGTCAACTTTATTGCAATTGATGAAGCGCATTGTATTTCTCAATGGGGCTATGACTTTAGACCTTCCTATTTAAATATTGCCAAATTACGAGAGGCGAAACCCGATGTTCCCTTTATTGCACTTACGGCTACAGCTACTCCTGAGGTTGTTATTGACATCCAAAAACATCTCCTATTTAAAAAAGAGAATGCTTTACAAAAGAGTTTTGAGCGTAAAAATTTAGCGTATACCGTTTTAAAGGAAGAAGGTAAACTCAAAAGAGTCTTAAAAATTTTACAAAACGTGCCAGGCACTTCTGTTATTTATGTGCGCAATAGAAAAAAGACCAAAGAAATTGCACTGTTTTTACAAAAGAACGGCATTTCTGCAGATTTTTATCATGCAGGGTTAAGCAATGAAGAACGTACGTTAAAACAAAGTAACTGGATTAATAATATCACCAGAGTTATTGTCTCTACCAACGCCTTTGGTATGGGAATAGATAAGCCTAATGTTCGTTCGGTAATTCATGTTGATTTACCCGATTCATTAGAGGCTTATTTTCAGGAATCAGGAAGAGGCGGAAGGGATGAGTCAAAAGCCTTCGCCATTTTGTTATTTGAAGAGGCAGACAGAGTAGAATTAGAACAACGTATTGTCAATAGTTTTCCAGAGATTGATGTGATTAAAAGAGTTTACCAATCGTTGGCTAATTTTTTTCAAATTCCCATAGGTTCTGCTTTAAACGAAAGTTACTCCTTAAATATAATTGACTTTAGCCAACAGTTCAACTTGCAAGTTTTTACTGTTTATAATTGTCTGAAATTTTTAGAAAAAGAAGGTTACCTTATCTTATCCGAATCAAACTACAATTCCTCTCGAGTAAAGATTGAAATTAAAAAAGATGTCCTATATGAGTTTCAGGTTAAGAAACCGAAATTCGATTTATTTTTGAAGACTATTTTAAGATCATATACAGGTTTATTCGAGAACTTTGCTAAAATTGATGAGTTTGAAATTGCCAAAAGAATGCGAACCACTAAAGACAAAGTTGTTAAAGCACTCCAATACCTTAACCATTTAGAGGTTATAACTTACCTAGAGCAAACCAATCAACCTCAACTAACTTACACAACCGAACGTCTCGACCTTAAGGATGTAAAAATTTCTGCAAAGAATTACCACGAAAGAAAAGAAATTGCCATTAAAAAGATGGAGAGCGTAATTTATTTTGCTACTGCAAAACACAAATGTAGAAGTGAGATTTTATTAAGTTATTTTGGTGAGAAAGACGTTTTTAGATGTGGTGTTTGCGATGTTTGTATCGAAAGAAATAAACTCGATTTAAGTGATGTTGAATTTAGTGCGGTCTCTGACCAAGTAAAAAAAATAGTACAAAAAGAAAAATTACCCATTACCGATGTTATTAATAAAATTGATGCTGTTAGAGATGATAAAATCATAAAAGTGATACAATGGCTAATGGAAAATGATAAACTAATTTCTAATGATAAAAACATACTAGAATGGCGAAAATAACATGGACTACCAAAGCTTTTAAAAACTTAACAGTAGATGAGTATTTTGAATTGCTTCATTTAAGAGTCGCTGTTTTTGTAGTAGAACAAGATTGTCCTTACCAAGAAGTTGATGAAAAAGACAGACAATCATTTCATTTATTTGGAAGAGCTGAGAATGGTGAAGTAATTGCTGTTACCAGAGTTTTACCAAAAGGAGTTTCTTACCAAGAGATTTCTATTGGAAGAGTTGCCTTAAAAAAGGAATTTAGAGGGCAAGGTATTGCCGACACATTAATGATAGAAACGTTTAAATTTATTGAACGTGAATATGGCAAACAACCTATTCGGATTTCTGCACAAGAATACTTATTAAACTATTACAACAAACATGAATTTGTGCAAGTTGGGGATGGTTATTTAGAGGATGACATTCCACACGTGGAGATGCTAAAGAAATAAGCCAAAAGATCACTTATTTTTTTGTAGTTTGGTTCAAAAATAAATTTAACAAAAACAGTACCTATGAAAAAAATATTACTTCCTATACTATTTGTAATACCAGCAATTATATTTGCTCAAAGCATAAAAAAAACAAAAATAAAATCTTCTTTTTTGTCGAACCCAAAAATTGACATGACGGGTCTTGATGTTAATACACTACAAGCTGATTTTTTGCTGGAGATATGATAATGGGTACTAAAAATATTGCCAAAGGAAATAATGCATTTAAGTCTTCTGGAGATGCAACAGTAATTGAAATATTTTACTATAAAATTGGTACAACAGAAGCAAGTTCTTTTTTAAGAATTAGCGATAACGCTGGTCAGGTAAAATATGTAGAATAGACTACAAATACGAGTAAAGGATCTATTGATTTTAGTGCAAAGAAATGTTATTGGGCTGAACCGATATTAAAATCTGCTTTTGACAAGGAAAAAGGAAGTTTTACTAAAAAAAGCCAAAAAGAAGCGAGAAATAAAGCATTTACCTATGTTCCTCAAAAGTTTTCTGTATTTCATGTAAAAGATAAAAATGGATTATATACTGATTTAACTAACGCATCAGAAATAGCAAGTGATGCATATAAAGGGTTAAAAGGAAAATCGAACGATGCAGCAGCTCAAGGACAATTAAGAGACGCAATTGCTCTATGGGAAAAAGCTTTAACAGAAAGTACTCCAAAATTAAAAGATTCTCGAATCAATAAAAAAGTAACCATGATGATTGGCGAAAATTTAGGTCGAGCTTATATGTATTTAATAGATTTTAAAAAAGCTAGAGCTTCAGTTAAAGCTGCTTTAGATTTACAAAAAAACCTTAGTAACAACAGTACTATTAGAATAAAAGCATTGTCAGCTGAAATTGACGACTACAATAAAGGTTATGATTTAAACAAAACATTAACGGTTAATACAAAATCGGTTAAAGTTGCTATCACAACAAAACCAGCTTCAGAATTAGCACAATTTCAGGCAGACCATAAACAATATGGACAAACTGTATTAATAGTTGACATTAAAGCGGGTAACGAAGCGCATGAAGGAGGAGTTGAATCTGGAGAAATCAATAAATATGAAAAATATTTAGTAGTGATTGCTGGAGGAAACCAATTAACACTTCCTGATTTTGCTTCAAAAATGTCTGGTGGAGAAGATGGAGAAAAATTAACTTCGTTTCCTGAAGAATTAACAGAGTTAAGTGAATTAACACATTTAATGCTAAGAGGTAATAATCTAAAGACGATACCTGCAAGCATTGGAAAGATGGTGCAACTTAAAAAGTTGGTGTTAACAAACAATCAACTAACAAGTTTACCTGAAGAAATGGGGAATTTAAAAGCGTTAAAAACCCTTGTTATTAAAGGAAATAACATCTCTGCTGCTGAAGTAACTAAGATTCAATTATTACTTCCTAACTGTAAAATAAAACAATAAATAAAGATTAAGAAGTTAAGGAGTTATCCTTAACTTCTTAATCCTTTTTATTGGTCCTGGGCAAAAGCTCTGATGACAATCGATACACCTACTTACAAGCTTATTAAATTCCTCCACTTGATTTCCGGGGTTATCTTGTATCGCTTTCGCTTGATTTACTAGAGACTTATTAAATGCATCAAATTCAGCAGTTTTCACATCTGGATCTGTTGCCTTTGCTGTATGCACAGTTTCTAGCTCTGCAATAAATTCATCAGAAATAGTTCCTGTATTGCTTACAATTAACTGTTTAATTGAGTCAGCATCAAAATACATTTTGCGCATTAATAACGCTAATTCACTATCCTTATTAGGTGCATCGCTTGATACCACCTTTACAATCTTTACAACTGTCTTAACTTCAGCTTCTGGCTCTGGATTGCAAGCAAAAAAAAGGAATGCTAAAAAGCATCCCAATATTAATCTCTTCATCTTAATGTGCATTAGATGTTGTAATTTCTTCAGTAATAATTACACCAACAGCTTCAAAAGCATAGTTAAATTCTTGTTCTGTAATTGCATCAATCTCTTCTTGAGAGTCTCCAGCATCTTCAGCATAGTGCTTTAACATTTCAACAGTTGTTGTATCCATTGTTGCAGTTCCTTGAATTATCGTTTCTTTTCCTGCTGCATCTAACGGAACAAAAAACTCATAATCCTTAAAAGTAATTCTCATGTCTTTGTCATCACTTAAGTTCATCACCATCCAACATCCTTTTTTAGAACAAACCTCTTCAATTTTTCCAGAAATTTTTGTTTCTAAAGCTTCTTCCCCATCAAATTGAGCTAAAAACTCTGTAGTAGAAACTGCTCCTTCTTCAGTAATCTCAACACCATGCATAGACATTTCAACGGTTACTTCTTCAACAACTTCTGTTACTTCATCAGCCTTTGGTTCTGAGTTACCACATGAAAATAAAAATCCTGCACTTGCTATAAATAATACTTTTCTCATCTTATACTTGTTTTAAATTAAAGTTCAAAAGTAATTTATTATTCAGAAATACATCTCATTTTTGTAATTTTGAATTCTTATAAATTGCTGTCCCTAAAGAATGAGAATACTTATTACCGGAAATTATGATCCTGAATATAATAGAACTCAAATTCTATTAAAAGGCTTAAGAGCAAACACCTCTGTTGAGCTTACTGAATACCCTATAAAATCGATAAAGAGACTAGATAAAGTTGCGTTTAAAAAATTAGCTGAAAAAGTAGATTTTATTTACCTCCCTCCTTTTACGCATGAGAGTGTGAGTAAAATAAAAAAGCTAACCGATAAACCACTTATTTTTGATCCGCTAATTTCTAAATATCTAACTAAGGTTTTTGATTACCAACAAGTTTCTAGATACTCGCCAAGAGCTTACAAAAACTATTTAAAAGATAAAATACCTTTACATAAAAGCGATTTAATTATTGCCGATACTGAAGCTCACAAAAATTATTTTAGTAAAACATTTAAAATTAATCCCGATAAAATAAATGTGTTACCCATTGGTGCAAATATTACCGAATTCAAACCAGTTACCCGCTCAACAAAAGCTAATTATAGTGTAGGGTTTTATGGAGGTTTTATTCCTTTACAGGGTGTTACACACATTATAGAAGCTGCACAAATTTTAAAAGCCGAAACCGATATTGAATTAAACTTAATTGGTACTGGTTTTGAATGGGGGAAAATGAAACAAATGGTTGAAAAACTAGCCCTTAAAAATGTTAACTTTTTAGGATGGGTAGATTACGATGAACTTTCTAGTAAAATAAATGAATTTGATATTTGTTTAGGAATTTTTGGAGACACTCCAAAAGCAGATATCGTAATACCCAATAAGATTTACCATTATGCCGCATTAAAAAAATGCATTATAACCAAAGAAACTCCAGCTATTAAAGAACTCTTTACCAACCATAAGAATATTGTTTTAACGAGCAACAACCCCAAAGCCATTGCCGAACAAATTTTAACATTAAAAAGCAATACCAGCTTTACCTATAAAATAGCTACTGCTGGACACCAATTAATTACAGAAAACTACAACGAACATAAAATTGCAGCGCAATTTATTGATATTTTAAAAGGTTTGAGGTGGTAATTATATACGTAGTTATTACTATTGACTTTCTCCTTAAAAAATCATAACTTCGTTTAACAATATATAAGAAACATTAAAACATTTCCAACAAGGACGTTGTGCAACATTTAACAAAAAACGAGAATCAATGAAAAAATCGAATTACATTTTACTATTTATCTTCTTTTTGACCTTTAATTTGATACAAGCTCAAGACGAAAAAAAAGAATCCAAATTCAATTTAATTGGATATGGCGGAATTGGATACGGAATTGTGGAAAACGATAATGAACCAAATTATAATCTGAACAGTAACAGCGGAGAAATTCTTTTGAACTATAACATAAATCAAAAATTCGGAATCGCTACTGGAATTGGAATGAATGAATTGTCAGGTAATGGATTTAATTCTGTTGGCAACTTCTACCACGAAAGAATATTATTAAAAGTTCCATTATTATTTACTATGGGTTCTAAATTGTCTGAAAATTTTAGAGTGTTTGCGAATTTAGGTTTTTACGGACAAAACATAATTAAAGACGAATATCGTTTTTTAAATAATACTCAAGAAGACGTTTATGATGGTTGGAATTTTGGAGCACAAATTGGAGTTGGTTTTGTATTTGAGATGTTTGATAATTTTAGTGCTGGTATAAATTATAATGGACAGTCCGATTTTAGTAAATTTGAGACAAATAATAATGTTGGAATTAACGACAAACAGAAAATGAAAAACTTAAATTCAATCGGAATTATATTAATGATTGAGTTATAAAAAAACGTTGCACAACACCGTGTATAATTAATGGCTGGTTCTCGCCTACTTTCGCAAATCCTTTCGGATTTCCTATTCAGTTTTTATTTACTAAATTAGGTGTTTAAACACGCCACTAATCATAAACAAGACCGTTAAACGAATAGTCTCAAAATACGTATTGCGTACCTTTTCATAAACAAAATTGAAACGTTGTTTTTTCAAGACAAAAAATTTTGAGTCCCTCTAACAAAAGAGTGTTCATATTAACTTATTAACGACCTGTAAAAGATATATGGTTATTTACTAAATTTGTTCCGATGTCAGATTCTAAATTATATTACGCCATTGGCGAAGTAGCTAAAATGTTTGAGGTAAACACTTCATTAATTCGTTTTTGGGAAAAAGAGTTTGACATTATTAAACCAAAAAAGAACAAAAAAGGAAACCG
>Ga0307998_1000352_pt1 | contig 26800 bp, 26 predicted proteins | sample Davwhametageno37_FD_203147 | JGI IMG/M metagenome (GOLD analysis project Ga0307998, IMG submission 203147) | Marine microbial communities from Davis Island wharf, Antarctic Ocean - #37 | ecosystem: Environmental > Aquatic > Marine > Unclassified | place: Antarctic Ocean: Davis Island wharf... | reverse complement strand
CACTAACAGCCTCGCGAAGGTTGGGTAGGCCGTGGAATAATATGGCCTTAGCACCTTCTGGTATAGAAGACACCTCAAACCATGATTTTATCCATGAAGGGTAGCGCTGATATTTAAAGCTCAGCATCCATTCGTATAGCCAGTATTTAAGCTTACCAATGATATTCATTTCTATAATTTTCCTCTAAACATACGACTGAGATGTTTAAGTGGAAAAAGTATAATTTGAACCTGATAGCTAATTTTCTTACGCAGCAGGTATTTCTTGTAGGGTTTATCAAATAATTTGTAGTTTTTCTTTGCAGTTAAGTGCAGACATTGAAGGAGTTTGAAGTTTTTCTTAGAGTTTGAAGAAAAATTATCGCCATGCAATCTGTATGCACCCACTTGTTGATCAAAATAAAGAATTGTGTTGTCAGCTGCAGCGCGTAAGTAAAAATCCCAATCTTCCAAGATTAATGACTCATCATAGCCACCAGATTCGACAAATAATTTCTTATTCATCATACTGCATGTCCCACCTAAGCTCCATCGGTTAATAATTTCATACCTTATCCCATCATCGGAGAAATAATTTTCTCTGTTACTATATTTGAGCCATTCACCAATGCTACTTTTATGTATGGTTTTGCCTTTACCATCGATGATAGAAGTATCAGCAATTAAAACCATTTTTTTTTGATTTTCTTCGAGAATACTTACCCTCTCACTAATAGTATTATTAATCAAATAATCATCACTATCACAAAAAACAATATATTTCCCTTTGCTAATTCTTGCTAGCTCATTAAATGTCTTGGTGACACCTTTATTTTCTCTAGATATGAAGTTAATTGGTAAAGTGTTATAGTTGCTTTCAATCCAGTCATTGATAACACTAATATCAGTATCCGTTGATCCATCATTGATAATAACAATCTCTTTATTTGAGTAAGTGTCATTTAGAATACTGTCAAGTGTAAGACTAATATATTGTTTGTGATTGAAATAAGGTATTAGAAAACTAACGAGTGGCTTATTTGGCATATTTGATTTTTCCTTTCTTTCTTTCTTTCTTTCTTTGATATAAATTTCCATAACAAGTGAGATTTTTTCTTATAGTTTGTTATAAAGAACTATTAAGACAACTACGTTTACGTTATTAACCCTGCAATTTTATACTTATCCGATTGAAACGTCTCCAAAAAGAATCCGCGTTCATCACCAAATACGTCTGGCTCTATAACTAACAAACCTTCCATACCAGTTTCAATTACTTTCATATTTCCCTCTTAAATTAATACCACTAACCCCATCCCACATTAACTCACCAATACAAACTAGTTCATCACAAGCACATAGGTTTCTTGGATTAAAGCCGCATTCAATATCTAGATGTTTTGTTGTCATTTAACTAATACTCCTAAACGCTCTCTTTTATAACTTCCATCTTGTACATGCCCACACCAGATATTGTTATCCAAATACCACTGGATAGTTTTCTTAATGCCTGTTGCAAATGTCTCATCTGGCATCCAGTTAAGTTCATTAGCAATCTTAGTTGCATCAATGGCATATCTAGCATCATGTCCTACTCTGTCATCCACATAGGTGATAAGCTGGTCATAATGTTTAATACCATTAGGCTTGCTTGGTACGAGCTCATCTAAGATACTACAAACTGTTTTAACAACATCAATATTTTGTAATTCATTGTGTCCGCCAATATTGTATGTTTCACCAATCTTTCCAGTTAGTGCTACGTGCAATAATGCTCTTGCATGATCATCCACGTAGAGCCAGTCACGGATTTGTTTACCATTGCCGTAGATTGGTAAGTCTTTACCTTCTAAAGCATTAAGAATAATCAATGGAATGAGCTTTTCAGGGAACTGATAGTGGCCATAATTATTAGAGCAATTTGTAATCAGTGTTGGGAGTTTAAAGGTACGTTGCCATGCGCGTACTAAATGATCTGAGCTTGCTTTGGCAGCAGAGTAAGGTGAGCTAGGTGCATAAGGAGTATCTTCAGTAAACAGATCATCCGTCCCCTCTAAATCACCATAGACCTCATCAGTGGATACATGGTGAAATCTAAAGTTATCTTTCTTATCACTATCTAGATTAGACCAATAATCTCTAGCCTCTTCTAATAGAACGTAAGTGCCAACAATATTGGTTTGAATAAATTCACCAGGACCATCGATTGATCTATCTACATGTGACTCAGCAGCAAGATGCATGACGATATCAGGCTGGTGTTCATTAAAAACACGTTTAATCTCATTAGCATCACAAATGTCTACTTGCTCGAATGTGTATCTTACGTCGTTATCAATTGAAGTTAAAGACTCTAAATTGCCTGCATAGGTTAGTTTATCAACATTAATAACGCTATGATTGGTGTTGTTGATAATATGGCGAATGACAGCAGATCCAATGAAGCCTGCACCACCGGTGATGAGTAATTTTTTTGAAGTCATTGTTTTTGCTTTAATAATGTCATGCATATTTTAAGAGAAGAACTCCAATTTGATATTTTTATATTAAATACTTCAACTATTTTATCCTTGTTCATTAAGGTATTTCTCGGCCTTTTGGCAGGCGCTGGATATTGCTTTGTTGCAATAGAGTTAACTTCACAGTCTATCTTTTCTATTTTAAATATTTCTTTAGCAAACCTGTGCCAACTTATCTCTCCCTCACTTGAGTAATGATAAATCTGGGTCGTTTGACCTTCTTCTCTAAATTTATTATGCCTTATAATTTCTAATATTGTATCTGCTAAATCAGCAGCATATGTAGGTGAGCCTATTTGATCATTTACCACGCTTAACTCATCTCGCTCTTTGCCAAGTTTTAGCATTGTCTTAACAAAGTTATTGCCATATTCAGAATATACCCAACTGGCTCTAATGATGATAGCATTGATTGGCATTAATGCTTGCAGTGCTTTTTCTCCAGCGAGCTTAGTTTTGCCATAGACGTTGATTGGATTAGGAGTATCTGTTTCTAAGTAAGATTTATTACTCTCTCCGTCAAAGACATAGTCAGTAGAGATGTGTATTAGCCTTGCCTGTTGATTGCTCGCAATGCTTGCTAGCCTTTTTACTGCTAGATGATTAATCTGGCTTGCTAATTCTACTTCTTGCTCTGCTCTATCTACTTGCGTGTAGGCTGCACAGTTAATGATAATATCAAACTTATTATTATCAAAGTAGTGACTGATACTGCTTTCACTACTTAAGTTTAGCTCTTCTCTACCAACAAAGATAAAATCATTAGGACTTTGATTATTGTCTATTTTGGTACCAGTATTAACTATCTTTTGAATAGATTTTCCTAATTGTCCATTCTTACCTGTAACGAGTATTCTCATGACTATCAGCTACTCAAATAAATCTTTAGCATTGGCTAAAGATGGGTTGACCCTGTCTTTGTCTGAGAGTTTTAACTCCTCTGCTGATAATTGCCAATTAATTTTAAGCTCTTTATCATCAAAAGCAATACCCCGATCATGCTCAGGTGCGTAGTAATTATCTACCTTGTAAGTAAAGGTAGCGCTATCACTTAATACAATAAAGCCGTGGGCAAACCCATGAGGTACAAAGAGCTGATGCTTGTTCTTTGCGGTTAGCTCTAAAGACACATGCTGGCCAAAGGTGGGGCTAGACTTGCGTATATCAACAGCTACATCCAGTACGCTCCCCTTAATCACTCTTACGAGTTTAGCCTGAGTATAAGGCGGTAATTGGTAATGTAGCCCCCTAAGCACACCTTTGATCGATTTGGATTCATTGTCCTGTACAAAGTTAACCTTGTATCCGATAGCCTCTTCAAGTAGATCTTGTCTTAAGGTTTCTACAAAGTAGCCCCTGTCATCACCATGAATAGTGGGCTCAATGAGTATTAAATCTGCAATTGACTGAGGGGTAAACTTCAATTGACTTCCTCTGCGCGTCTGAGTAGGTATTGCCCATATTGATTCTTAGCTAAGGGTTGGGCTAGCTCTATGAGCTCTTCTTTATTAATATAGCCTTTCTCATAGGCAATCTCTTCGATACAGGCTACTTTTAAACCCTGTCTTCTCTCGATGGTTTCAATAAAGGTTGAGGCCTCTAATAGGCTCTCATGGGTGCCTGTATCAAGCCAGGCATAGCCCCTACCCAAAAGCTCAACACTTAGGCGCTCTTCATTCAGATACATTTGATTAAGTGTGGTAATCTCTAACTCGCCTCTAGCAGAGGGCACAACTTCACAAGCCTTCTTAACGACATCATTAGGATAAAAGTAAAGGCCGGTTATTGCGTAAGTACTTTTAGGTGTTTTTGGTTTCTCTTCAATACTAAGCGCCTTACCATTTTGATCAAAATCAACCACCCCATAGCGCTCAGGATCTCTCACGTGATAACCGAACACGGTTGCCATGTTTTTATCTTTAGCATTTGATACAGCGTTAGCTAACATATCAGTCATACCATGCCCATAATAGATATTATCGCCTAGAATCAAACAGGCATCGTCGTCACCAATAAAATCTTTGCCCAAGATGAATGCTTGAGCTAATCCGTCAGGAGAGGGCTGCACGATGTATTCAAACTTCATACCAATATCAGAGCCATCACCAAGAAGTTGTTCAAACCTTGGCAAGTCTTCAGGAGTGGAAATAATAAGCACCTCTTGAATACCAGAAAGCATCAATACCGACAATGGGTAATAAATCATTGGCTTGTCGTAAATTGGCATGAGTTGCTTTGATACGCCTTTAGTCAAAGGATAAAGGCGCGTACCTGAGCCGCCAGCTAGGATAATTCCTTTCATTTTAGTTTTTCTTGTTTTACTCATTAGTTGTCCAGTAGTCTTTAATCCATGGAGATGGCTGAATGTGGCGATACCATTTACCGCTCCGACCTATAATTGCTTCAGGCGGATTTGGCAGGCCATGAAACAGGATAATTTTAGCCCCTAAAGGTATTGAAGGGGCAGCGAACCAAGATTTAAGCCATGAAGGGCAGCATTGATACTTAAAGCTAGGGACCCAGTCGTCTGGCCAATATTCTAGTTTACCTAGTTTATCAATTTCGCGTGATAAATAGGCCTGCTCGTGGCGCACCTCATTTTTTACTTGTTCAGAGTTCTTCTCAAAGTGTTCAAGTATTTGCGAGTATTTTCCAATTTCAAATCGAAATACTGAGGAGTTCCCCTCTCTCTTTTTTGGGCTTTTTTTGTCGTGTGCAATCAAAAAATCACCGGGCTGACTAAAGAATACATCCAAGTTTCCGACAATTACTACGTCCAAGTCAAGAAACAGCGTGGTCCCAGAGAGGCCGCCAAAGTTTTCTTTAAATACAGTGAGTTTCCTCCAGCCACGCTCAGGCGATCCAGATGGAAGCTCTAGCTCTGGGAGATCTTGTATCTCTACTTCGGGCCGAATGCCTTCACTATTTTCAGTGAAGCAGACAAATCTGAACTTGGAGTCCATATTTCGAGACAACATTGCGTATAGACGGTTTACATATTCTGCGGAGAATTTACTACCCCATTTCATGCAGATAATATTCATAGGTTAATCAAAATTGAGCGTTATACATTGTGATAAGAGTCTCTACCAATACGGCTTATACCATTAGTAAAAGAATAAATTTTATAGATTAAAGCCTGCATTATTGTGTATCCACCTGCATAAAACTATGTTTCATTATAGAGCATAACTAAGAAACAAAAAAAAGTACTAGCCATAAAACTTACTCACTGATATATTTTAAGATTACCCTGCGCTGTGAAGATAAGTAAAGCTGTTCAATTGTTGAACATGAGTCAATATTTATGATAGAATTAAGATTAAATGACCTATTTTTGTAAAAATATATTTGCAAGATGTGGCGGTAGCATGCCTAATATTTGACTTTTATTTTTTTGTATACTAATGAATAACCAAGATATACGTCTTGATCTTCTTCGTAAGCTAGAGTCAAGCCCTCACTATACCCAAAGAGACCTCTCTAGGGAGGTAGGTGTGAGCCTGGGCAAGGTAAACTACTGCATGAAAAAACTGACTGAGAGGGGATTAATAAAACTAACAAACTTTACTCATAATCCAAATAAAATGGGCTATGCGTACCTCCTTACTCCTCAAGGAATCGAAGAGAAGTCAAGGCTAACTTTTTCCTTTCTTAAAAGAAAGATTGTTGAGTTTGAAATACTAAAAAAAGAGATTAATGCGCTACAACTTGAATCCGAAGAAATGGCTAATAAAAGGCGATAATAGCCATTATCATCTTTAATAAGCCTAAACTAAAACTTATCAATATTAACCAATTGAAAAAATGATATTTACTGAATTATTGATTATGGATCTTAAATGAAAATAACTATTGCCGGCACCGGTTATGTTGGTCTTTCCAATGCCATGCTTTTATCCCAAAATCATGAGGTTATTGCTCTTGATATCATTCCTGAAAAGATTGAACAACTTAATAATAAAATCTCTCCCATTGTAGATAAAGAAATTGAAGATTTTCTAGCCAATAAAGACCTTAACCTTACCGCTACCCTGGATATAGAATTAGCCTATAAAGATGCTGACTTTGTCATCATTGCCACACCCACTGATTACGACACTACCAATGACTACTTTAACACTGCTTCAGTAGAAGCAGTTATACAAGATGTTATCAATATTAATCCTCAGGCTACAATAATCATTAAGTCAACCGTACCAGTTGGCTATACACAAAGTATTAAAGATAAGTTTAATGCTGACAACATCATCTTCTCTCCAGAGTTCTTAAGAGAAGGTTCAGCTCTTCATGACAACTTGTACCCATCACGTATTATTATCGGTGAAATATCAGATAGAGCCAAGCAATTTTCAGACCTTCTAGTGGAGGGTGCTATCAAAGAAGATATTGATATTCTATTTACAGATTCTACTGAAGCGGAGGCAATTAAACTTTTTAGCAATACTTACCTTGCAATGAGAATCTCATACTTTAATGAGCTAGATTCATACGCTGAAGCATATAATCTAAACTCTAAACAAATCATTGAAGGTGTAGGTCTTGATCCAAGAATTGGATCACACTATAACAACCCATCATTTGGCTATGGTGGCTATTGCCTTCCAAAAGACACCAAGCAACTAAGAGCTAACTATCAAGATGTACCCAATAGTTTAATCAGTGCTATTGTTGATTCAAATTCAATGCGTAAAGACTTTATTGCAGAGTCTATCATCTCTAAACAGCCGAAGGTTGTTGGCGTTCATAGATTGATCATGAAATCAGGTTCTGACAATTATAGAGCTTCTTCCATTCAAGGTATAATGAAGCGTATTAAGGCTAAGGGCATAGAAGTAGTAGTTTATGAGCCTGTGATTACAGAACGAGGTGAAACAGAGTTCTTTCATTCAATAGTGATTAGAGATTTGGAGAAATTTAAACAAATATCTGATGTCATTGTTGCTAATCGTATGACGAGTGAGCTTGATGATGTAAAGGATAAGGTTTATACACGAGACTTATTTAACAGCGATTAAAGAAAATTTTGTAGGTATAGATAACAAGTTTTGTTGGCTTTATTGTTTCAAAACTTTCAATAAATTTTTTAGACAGAGATATTGTAATTGATGAGTCACAGCCGATAATCCGAAAGACAAGGAAGATTGATTGATCAAGACCAAATTGGTTCAATGGAAAGGAAAAAACAAGATGGCTATTTTTAATGCGAAACTCTAATATAGTGATTAGCAATTTTGACGAATTCCTATTGGAGCAAAATAATAAGGCTCAATTACGTTTTTTGACTTGTGGGTCTGTCGATGATGGGAAATCCACTCTGTTAGGAAGGCTGCTTTATGAGTCAAAAAGTGTTTTTGAAGATCAGCTCTTATCAACCCACATTGAAAAGCGTAAATTTATTGCTGCAGATACGCCCGGCCACGAGCAATACACAAGGAACATGGCAACTGGCGCCTCAACCGCAGAGTTGGCCATTATTCTGGTCGATGCAAGTAAAGGCATCCTAACGCAAACTCGAAGAGATAGTTATATTGTCTCACTGTTCGGGATTAAAAACGTAATTCTCGCAGTAAATAAAATGGATCAAGTCAACTTTGATCAGTTAGTTTTTGAAGCTATTCAAAAAAATTACCAAGACTTTGCTTCCAGTATTGGACTCAGTGAGATCAACTGCATTCCGCTCTCAGCCCTTAACGGAGATAATGTCTTTACTATTAGTGACTCAATGACATGGTATCAAGGGAGTAGCCTAATTGAGTTATTAGAAACTATTGACATTCAAAAAAATATATCACCGGGTGATTTTCGCTTGCCCATACAGTGTGTCAATCGCCCTAATTCAAGTTTTAGGGGCTTTAGTGGCACCATTGCCTCGGGAGAGATAAAGGTTGGCTCAACTATCCGCTCTTCACTTTCGGGCAAGAAAAGCAAGGTTAAAGGCATTATTGATCCTTCTGGAGAGGTTGAATTTGCTGTGTCGGGTCAGTCAGTGACACTGTCACTAACAGATGAAATAGACATTAGTAGGGGAGATATTCTTAGCACAGAAGATAAGCCAGTTGAGCTGGCCGATCGATTAGCTGCGCATGTGATTTGGATGGGTACAGATCCTATGATTCCTGAGCGACCTTATGTTATTCGTTTTGCCACGGATAAAACAACAGCGCAGATAACGGATCTTAGCTTCCAAGTAGATGTTAATACACTTAAACATCTTGCAGCTAAAAAGTTGGAGCTGAATGAGATTGGATATTGTAAGATTGCGCTTGGGCGTGCAGTCGCCTTTGATGATTATAAAAATAATCGGGAAACAGGGTCATTTATTCTTATCGATCGACTGACCAATGATACTGTGGGTGCTGGTGTTATAGACTTTGCCTTGCGTCGTGCGCACAACATTAAATGGCATGAGATGAAAGTTGATAAAACTAAACGCGCCCAAGCCAACAACCAAAAACCTTGTGTACTTTGGTTTACTGGCTTATCAGGCTCGGGTAAGTCAACTATTGCTGACAAGGTTGAGCAAAAACTTTTTCAGCTCGGTAAGCGCACCACATTGCTTGATGGAGACAATGTACGTCATGGTTTAAATAAAGATTTAGGCTTTACAGACCAGGATCGTGTTGAAAACATTCGTCGTATAGCCGAGGTATCCAAATTAATGCTTGAATCTGGCCTCATCACTCTTGTCTCGTTTATTTCACCATTTAAAGAAGAGAGGTTTATGGCGAGAGAATTAATGGCAGAAGGTGAGTTTATTGAAATTTTTGTTGATGCACCGCTTGAAGTGTGTGAGTCGAGAGATCCAAAAGGGTTATATAAAAAAGCTCGTGCTGGAGAGTTAAAAAACTTTACTGGCATTGATTCAAATTATGACAAGCCTGAAAATGCAGAAATCGTGTTAAATAATAGCGGTACCAATGTTGACAGTATGGTTGACCAGATTATCTCTTTTCTTAAAAAAGAACGTTTTGTTTAATTAAGTTAATGACCAAAGAAAACCCAATAATAATAAAAAAATGTATAAAGTAACCCCCGTCATCCTTTCAGGCGGCTCTGGAACACGTCTTTGGCCATTGTCTCGTAAGCAATATCCGAAGCAATATTTACCATTGATTGGTGATAAAACTATGCTTCAGGAGACCATTCTGCGCTTAGGGGATTTGAATAATCTTACAGATCCAATTATTGTTTGTAATGCTGATCATCGCTTTTTAGTGGCAGAACAATGCCAACAAATTGATATTAAAAATCCAATAATCCTGCTTGAGCCTGTTGGCAGAAACACGGCACCTGCTATCGCTGCTGCAGCACTTCAATCACTTAAAGGTGAAGATGATGTGGTACTACTAGTCCTGTCCGCTGACCATGTTATTCAAGATGTGGGCGCATTCCACAAGGCGATTAATATTGCTAGTCAGAAAGCACAGGAGGGTAAATTAACAACGTTTGGCATTGTGCCAACTGATGCAAATACTGGCTATGGCTATATTGGCTTCTCAAACGAGAATAATGATGGAGCATTTAAAGTTGAAGAGTTTGTTGAGAAGCCAAATTTAAAAACTGCACAGTCTTATTTAGAACAGGGTAACTATCTTTGGAACTCAGGTATGTTTATGTTTAAGGCTAGTACATTTATTGATGAGTTAATCACTTATTCACCTGATATTGTAAAAGCTGTTAATTATTCTGTTGATGCTGCAGTTCAGGATTTTGATTTTATTCGTCTTGAAGAGCAAACTTTTGCGTCTAGTCCGAGTGACTCTATAGATTATGCGTTAATGGAAAAAAGTAATAATGTGGTTGTTGTGCCACTAGATGGACTTTGGAGTGATATTGGCTCGTGGTCGGCACTTTATGACATTGGCACTAAGGATGAAAATGGCAACGTTACTAGGGGTGATGTAAAAGCCATTGATACAACCAATTCTTATATTAACGCATCACATCACATGGTGGCATTGATTGGGGTTGATAATTTAATTGTGATAGATACGCCAGATGCAACATTTATTGCCAGTCAGAACAAGGCGCACGAAGTTAAATCTATTGTTGAGTCTCTGCATGACGAGGGAAGGGATGTGGCCCACTCTCACCGCAAGGTATATCGGCCGTGGGGCTGGTATGACTCTATTGAGGCTGGCGAGAATTTTCAAGTGAAAAAATTGCATGTCAACCCAGGTGCAAAGCTTTCCCTTCAAATGCATTATAAGCGTGCAGAGCATTGGGTGGTGGTCAGTGGCACGGCTACAGCCACTAATGGAGTAGAAATTCTTACATTAGAAGCGGGTGATTCAACTTACATTCCGATTGGAAAAATGCATAGTTTAGAAAATAAATCCGATGAGCCTCTAGAAATCATCGAAGTACAAAGTGGTGCTTACTTAGGAGAGGATGACATTGTAAGGTTTGAAGATATTTACGGCAGAGTTGAAGATTAGTGTTGAATGATAAAATATTTAGAGTTGTTGTGGGTTCGATGCCACTTATCTTAATTGACATCTTATTCAAGAAGGGTGACGGTGCTTTTAGGTAAAAGAATAAATAAGCCAGCACAATGTTATTTCTTCTCAACTGGTAGTAGAATTAATTAAAATGAGACTTTTAATTATGTAATGGTTCGAATAGCTAAAAATGCACTTAATGTTGAGTTAAAGTCAATACCTAAATTTATAGGTGTATTCGAACATTTTTATGACGACAGCATCTATCGAGATGTATCAACACACTCTGTAAACCTTGCTTATGAATATGAAATGGAAGAGACTCTAAATCTGACAACTGAGCAATACAGCGAATACCAATGGTTTGTTATTAACGAGCTATTAAAAAGTAATCAAGTACACAAAAGAATATTTTAGGAATTAAATATGTCAAATAACAAAGTAGCATTAATCACGGGCATCACCGGGCAAGATGGTGCCTATCTAGCAGAATTCTTACTAGACAAGGGTTACGAAGTGCATGGTATTAAACGTCGATCTTCATCATTCAATACAGATCGTATTGATCATCTTTATCAAGACCCTCATGAAACCGATAGAAAATTCGTACTACACTATGGTGACTTGGCAGATTCCATGAGTCTAGTACGCATCATCCAACAAATTCAACCTGATGAAATCTACAACCTTGGCGCACAATCGCACGTTGCCGTATCCTTCGAAACCCCTGAATACACGGCAGACACTGTTGGCCTAGGCGCATTGCGCGTATTAGAAGCCATTCGCATTTCAGGCCTTGAGAAAAAAACTCGCTACTACCAAGCTTCTACCTCAGAGCTATATGGCGAAGTGCAAGAAACTCCACAAAAAGAGACCACACCTTTCTACCCAAGATCGCCTTATGCAGCAGCCAAGCTATATGCTTATTGGATAACCATTAACTACCGTGAAGCTTATGGCATGTATGCCTGTAACGGCATCTTGTTTAATCACGAATCTCCCATACGTGGCGAAACCTTTGTCACTCGTAAAATCACCAGAGCACTAGCTCGTATCTCATTAGGCCTGCAAGAAACTGTGTACCTAGGCAACATGGATGCTAAGCGCGATTGGGGCCATGCCAAAGACTACGTAGAGATGCAATGGCTAATGCTACAACAAGATGAACCAGACGATTTTTGTATTGCCACCGGCGTGCAATACTCAGTACGTGATTTTGTCAACTTCGCATGGGGCCATCTAGGTAAAACGATTCGCTGGGAAGGTGAAGGTATGGATGAAAAAGGATATGATGCTGAAACAGGTAATTTGATTGTTGCAGTCGACAAACGCTACTTCCGTCCAACAGAAGTAGAAACGTTATTGGGCGATCCAACCAAAGCCAAAGAAAAACTAGGCTGGGAGCCAAAGATTACCTTAGAAGAAATGGTGCATGAGATGATGGAAAACGATATCAACATTGCTAAGCGTGATTCTTTAGTCAAAAAGTACGGCTTCAAAGCGCCAGACTTTAACGAGTAATTGATTTAGACATGGATCTTAACGAAAAAATTTATATTGCAGGGCATCGTGGCTTAGTCGGCTCCGCCATTGTCAGGCAATTAAAGTCTAGAGGCTTTACTAATCTTTTGATGCGAACACATAAAGAGTTAGATCTTACTAATCAAGTATCAGTTCAAACCTTATTTAAAAATGAACAACCAGATTATGTTATTCTTGCGGCTGGAAAGGTGGGCGGCATTCATGCAAACAATACTTATCCTGCAGACTTTATTTATCAAAATATAATGATAGAGGCTAACGTTATTAACTCTGCTTATGAGTACAAAGTTAAGCGACTACTTTTTTTAGGTAGTACTTGTATTTATCCTAAAGCGGTAGAACAACCTATGCGTGAGGATGCAATACTCACGAACACCCTGGAACCCACTAATGAACCTTATGCTCTAGCAAAAATTGCAGGTATTAAGCTTTGTGAATCATATAACCGACAACACGACACAGACTTCCGCTCAGTAATGCCAACTAATCTTTATGGAATAAATGATAATTTTCACTCAGAAAATTCACATGTAATTCCTGCTCTGATGCGCCGCTTTCATGAAGCAAAGATGAATAACGATACAGAAGTGACTATATGGGGTACGGGAAATTCTATGCGTGAGTTTTTATATGTCGATGATATGGCAGCTGCATCGTTATTTGTATTAGAATTGGATGAGCAGATTTATCAGGCCAATACCAAACCGATGCTTTCACATATTAATATTGGGACAGGCATGGATATCACTATCCGAGAAATGGCGGAAACCATGAAACAAGTAGTTGGTTTTAAAGGTAGGCTAATTTTTGACACAGCTAAGGTTGATGGCCCGCCACGAAAACTAATTGATGTGACCAGATTGTCTGAGATAGGTTGGGAATATACAACAAAGCTTAAAGAGGGTTTAGAAAAAACTTACAAGTGGTATTTAAATAACTAAAATGAAAAGTACAGATGTTACTTATCACAAGGCGACAGATACTTGCGAAAGTCGTAATCAGTTAAACAGGCAAAAACCAGTTTTAAAAGTGAATGATTTTTTAAATCCAGAAGAATTATTAAATAAAATGTTGGCTCAAGTCGACACTCAAGATATTGTAAAAATTGCTAAAGACGCTGGCAAGGCAATTATGCAAGTTTATAATCAAAATTTTGATGTGGAGTATAAAGAAGATAACTCCCCACTGACTCTTGCTGACAAGAGATCCAACGACATTATAGAGCAAGGTTTAAATAATTTAACACTCAACTTTCCTATCCTCTCAGAAGAAGGCAGAAGTATTCTTTATCGAGAGCGTAAAAATTGGGAATATTTATGGCTGGTTGATCCATTAGACGGCACCAAAGAGTTTATCAAAAAGAATGATGAGTTTACCGTTAACATAGCACTCATATATAAAGATACCCCAGTGCTTGGTGTAGTATTTGCGCCAGCACTTAACGTTTGTTATTGGGCTAAGAAAGGCGATGGTGCATTTAAAGATGGACAAAGACTGCCACTAAAGATAGCTGATCAGCGAGCAGCTTATAAAATAGTCGCTAGTCGTTCACATATGTCTGACAATACCCAAGTATTTATAGATTCCATAATAACAAGCAAAAAGAAAGAACTGATATCTATCGGTAGCTCATTAAAGATATGTTTAGTAGCTGAAGGTGAGGCAGATATTTACCCACGGCTAGGTCCAACTATGGAATGGGATACTGGAGCTGCACATGCGATTGTTAATGAATCTGGCAAAGTTTTAGCAAAGTACATAAAAACCAACACCAAAGAAGAACTTGTTTATAACAAAGAAAATTTATTAAATCAGTGGTTTATAGTGAAAGATAAGTTATGAAGATAACCGTTGTTGGCATTGACTGCTTTGGCCTTTCTAGTGCCATATTATTATCTCAAAACCATGAAGTTATTTCCCTTGATGCCATAGATGATTTCAACTGTGAACATACGTGTACTAATTAATTTTTGATAAAGTGTCAATACTGTCACCACATAATTAATATAAAATATTTTTTTTAACTATACAAAACATTAATAAATATATGGAACAAAATCACCATAAAGAGGTTTACGATCAAGAAGACGAAATTTTATTGAAGCATGCACTTTTATTTTTGTTTAATAGCAAGTGGATTATTCTTGGTATTACGAGCCTAATTACCTCGATATCAATTGTTTACGTAATGTCGATAACGCCGATATATGAAGCTGTTGTATCAGTATATCCACCAAGTAGCTTATCAGTTTCGAAAATTAATAATGCTAGATTTAAACATCCTGACATTCTACCAACCTTAGCAGAAGATTTTTCAAAAGAAGATATTTATGAAATGGTTTTGTATAAACTTTTTTCAAATTCTTTTAAGGAGAAGGTTTTTATATCGAATAATTATTTGAAAAAGATAAATTTAAATAATGAAAGTGGTAACTTTTCTACTTTAGATTTTGTTAAACAAGTTAAGGAAAAAGTAACAAATGACAATAAGACAACAACTTTCTTATTTATGGGAAAGAACCCATTAATTATGTCTAATTTTTTAAATGACTTAACGAGGGTCGCTCTTTTCGATACTTTGCAAGATATAAAAGTAATGGAACAAAAGAAAATAGATTCTAGACTGAGTTATCTTAAAACAGAATTAAGTATTGAAAAGAGGAATATAAAAGAAATACGTTCTGAAAAAATTAAACAGTTACAAAAAGAATTAAAAATCGCAGTATCGTTAAAAAATAAGGAATTCAATTTTTCACAAATTAATCAGATATCTGACAACTCTTTAAAGACTCATCCTAGCCAAACCAAGGCGGTGCCTATTTGGTATATTTATGGTGAACAAGCATTACGTCAAGAGCTTGATAAATTAACCTCTGACAAGACGGTTAATAACTCTCGAATAAATATGTTGGAGTCACAAGAATCCGTATTGTCTTCGGTTGATATTTATGATAATGATGATATTGATGATATTGAGGTGGCGGGGGTACACAGGAGTGAAGTTCCAACAAGCCCACTATCACCTAAAAAAAGACTAATTGTGACAGTCATGTTTTTTATATCGTTAATAATTTCAATCTTTATTGCCTATTTAGTTCGTGTTCTGCGTGAAAAACAAAAATATAGTTGATCTACTGTTTAAATACAAACCATTTTTGAATAATCTTCGACTGCGTTGATTATAATTACCAACTTTTTTGTATTTTAATGCAGATATATAGAGCCCATTACTAATGAATGTTATTAATAAACTCTCAGCTTTACTAGAGAGACAACAAAAAATAGGGTTAATCTTTATTTTTATGCTTATGTTCGTGGGCATGGTGTTTGAATCTTTAGGCATTGCTCTGATATTGCCACTGCTTACAGCTGTCACACAGCCTGATGCTATTGATATTTATCCAATAGTTAGTGAAATATCTAGTTTTGTTGGTATTACCACACAAAAACAACTTATTGTTGGCAGTCTAGTTGCGATAGTAATTGTGTATTTTGTTAAGGCGGTATTTCTTTTGTATTCAGGGTGGATTCAAAGTAAATTTACAGCAGGGCTAAAGGTTAATATTTCACAAAGACTTTTTACTATCTATATGCACCAACCTTATGTGTTTCACCTGCAAAGAAATTCTGCACAACTGATACGTAATGTAACTGATGAAGTATTTGAGTTGGTTTTGTCATTTGCATCAGTTATGTCACTGCTTTCTGAACTATTGATAATTCTTGGTATAGGTGTCATGTTGTTTATTGTTGAACCTCTAGGGCTGGTGTCGATAATAAGCACTGTAGTACTATTCGGATCTTTGTTTTATGTGTTAACTAGGGGGAGGACGTTAGAGTTGGGTAAGCAAAGGCAGTTTCATGAGTTTCAAGTTTTAAAGCACTTGCAACAAGGTATTGGTGGATTTAAAGATGCAACAATACTAGGTAGGGAAGAAAATTTTATACAACAATATGTACACCATAGCACAGCATCAGCTAAAGTTGGTGTTGTCTATGGTGTGCTAATGGCACTTCCTCGACACATGTTTGAATTATTAACCGTTATTGTTCTATCTGTTTTTATGGGCACTCTGTTGTTTATCTTAAATAAAGAAGTTGACAGTATTATTCCGTCTCTCGGTATTTTTGTTATGGCAGCATTTAGAATAATGCCTTCAGCAAATAAAATTATTAGCAATATACAAGGTTTGCGTTTCAGTCTTCCGGTTATCAATAGGATTTATGATGAGACCCACCTCCCTGTTAGAAAAAATAATTATGATGAAGAAATTCAACAAAAATTAACAAATAATATTCACATTAAAGATGTAGATTTTCTATATTTAACATCAACCAATCCAGCTATTCATGCAGTCAATATTCATATAAATGATGGCTCCATAGTGGGATTTATTGGCCCCAGTGGGGCTGGAAAAAGCACCTTAATTAATGTAATATTAGGTTTGCTCGAACCAGTCAAGGGGCAGGTGTTAGTTAATGAGATTGATATTCAAAACAATATGAGAGGCTGGCAAAATAGAATTGGCTACGTTCCACAGAGCATATATTTAACAGACGACACCTTAAAAAATAATGTAGCCTTTGGGATTCCAGAAGGTGAAATTGATATTCAATTAGTCAATGATGCAATTTCTCAATCACAACTTAAAGAGTTTGTTGAATATCTACCCCAGGGTATAGAGACAATGGTCGGCGAAAATGGAGTAAGATTGTCTGGAGGGCAAAGACAAAGAATTGGTATTGCTAGAGCATTATATCACCATCCTTCAGTATTGGTGCTAGATGAAGCTACTAGCGCTCTTGACAGTGTTACAGAGAATGGAATTATGAATACCATTGAATCATTACATGGTGAGAAGACAATTATTATAATTGCCCATAGAATGAGCACTCTGAAAAATTGCGACCATATCTATAAATTAAAAAATGGAACTATTATTGATCAAATAGTTGATACTAATTAATAACAACCTTAAAAGAATATGTTAAAAAACTCATCAATATTAATAACAGGCGGCACAGGCTCATTTGGACATACATTTATTCCAATGACGCTTAAAAAGTACAACCCAAAGCGATTAGTTATTTTCTCTCGTGATGAAATGAAACAGTGGGAGATGGCCAAATTATTTAAAGATGATGAGCGTGTTAGATTTTTAATTGGTGATGTAAGGGATAAAGATAGATTGTATCGTGCATTAGATGGCATTGATTATGTTGTGCATGCGGCAGCCACTAAAATTGTCCCCACTGCTGAATACGATCCATTCGAATGTGTAAAAACCAATGTATTTGGCGCAATGAATCTAATTGATGCCTGTATCGATAAAGGGGTAAAGAAAATTGTTGCGCTTTCTACTGATAAGGCCAGTAGTCCTGCAAATTTGTATGGCGCAACTAAATTAACATCTGATAGATTGTTTGTATCCGGGAATTCGTATAGTGGCAGTCACAATACAATTTTTTCAGTTGTAAGGTATGGCAATGTTATGGGCTCTCGCGGTTCTGTTATACCATTTTTTATGTCGATTGCTAAAGGTGGCATTCTGCCAATTACAGACAATAGAATGACTCGCTTTATGATTTCATTAGAAGAGGGTGTTGAATTAGTTTGGCATACTTTTGATGACATGCAAGGTGGTGAAATTTATGTTAAAAAAATCCCATCTATGAAAGTTACCGATATTGCAATAGCTGTTGATGATAAAGCTAAACAAGAAGAGGTCGGCATTAGGCCAGGTGAGAAATTACATGAACAAATGATTGGCCCGGAAGACGCGCTCTACACTTATAAATATTCTGGGCATTATAAAATACTCCCATCAATTAATCAATGGTCAAGTGATCCGAAAAGAATTGGCGATGGAGTTAAAGTCCATCCAGATTTCACATATTGCTCTAATAATAATAATGAATGGATGTCAATTGATATGCTTAAAAAATGGATTGAAGAAAATAAGAGTAAAGTTGGTAATATCTAAATGACTCTGAAGATTGTTTTAGGGGCAGCTCAATTTGGCTTGTCTTATGGTGTAGCTAATAATAATGGACAGGTAACAACTCAAGAATTAAAAAAAATTATACAATTAGCTAAACAAGCAAATATTAGCAAATTGGATACAGCTATTGTTTACGGGAATAGTGAAAAAGTGCTTGGTAATATAGGTATTTCTGATTGGAATATTATTACAAAAATTCCAGAAGCACCAACAGAAGTTAGAGATATAAAATCATGGGTGTATAGTGAAACTCAAAATTCTCTAAATCGACTTAATACTTCAAGGTTGTATGCTGTGATGTTACATACAACGTCTATATTATCTTCTGATAATGCTAAAGAGTATTGGGATGCTCTCCAGGAGCTTAAACAGCAAGGTGTTGTCCAAAAAATTGGATACTCAATTTACAATCCGGGCGAGTTAGATGAATACTATGGTAAATATTATCCAGATATTATTCAGGCTCCATATAATATTCTAGATAATCGGTTAAAAAAATCTGGCTGGTTGCAAAAGTTGAGCGATGACGCAGTAGAAGTTCATGTAAGGTCTGTATTTTTGCAAGGTTTGTTATTAATGAACAAAAATCAAAGACCATCTTATTTTAAAAGATGGAGTGAACTTTGGCAAAAATGGCATAGCTGGCTATCCTTAAGAAATATTACAGCGCTTGAAGCTGCTTTATGGTTTGTTCTGCAAGAGGATCTGATTGATAATGTAGTTGTAGGAGTGGATAGTGTAGATCATTTGCAGGATATTTTAGATGCTTTAGGAGAATATCATAATATAACAGTGACTGATTTTTTAAGTGAAGATCTTAATTTAATCGACCCCTCACATTGGAAGTTTTAGAATTTTATGAAAAATCTAATAAAGAATTATCTTAGAGATGTTTATCATTCACCTTTATTTACTAAATATAGGAGAGTAAATAAATATTTTTTTCATAGCCTTAGGCTATCTCTACATAATGTAATTTGATAATGAATATAGTGGCGATTATTCAAGCAAGAATGGGATCTACTCGCTTACCTAATAAGGTGATGACGAGAATCAATCATAGTCCTATGATAGACTTATTACTAAACAGATTGTCCAGCTCTAAGTACATTGATCAAATAGTGCTTGCAACTTCAACTAATAAGAACAATACACCTTTAGTTAATCATGTTGAGGGTTTGGGTTACAAGGTATTTTCTGGAAATGAAAATGATGTTTTAGACAGGTATTTCCATGCGGCAAAACTATTTGAAGCAAGTGTTGTTGTTAGGGTAACTGGAGATTGCCCACTAATAGATAGTTCTCTTGTTGATCAAGTGATAGGTGGATTTATTAATTCTAATGCAGACTATGCTAGTAATCGTGAGCCTCCTACTTACCCAGATGGATTAGATGTAGAAGTTATTTCAATTAAGGCACTAGAGGAGGTACATAAAAAGGCAAAAGAGGATTTTGAGAGAGAACATGTAACGCCTTATATTATCAATTCTGATACTTTTAAGAAATTTTATTTAAATAATTCCGAGGATTTATCTGCAGAAAGATGGACGGTTGATGCACCTGAAGATCTTATTGTAGTAAAAAATATTTTTAATTATTTTCACCCAGAAATAAATTTTTCGTGGAAAAAAATAATTGAGTTAAAAGAAAATAAACCAAAATTATTTACTGCAAATGAACATTTAATTCGCAACGAGGGGGCGGTTATGAGCACTGGACAAAAATTATGGTCAAGGGCTAAGCGTATTATTCCGGGTGGAAATATGCTGCTATCCAAGAGAAGTGAAATGTTTCTTCCAGATCAATGGCCGGCGTATTTTAGCAAGGCTAAAGGCTGCAAAGTATGGGATTTAGATGGTCGCGAATATACTGACATGTCAATTATGGGGATTGGTACTAATATATTGGGCTATGGAAATAATGAGGTTGATGAGGCGGTATTGCGCACTGTAAAAGATGGCAATATGTCCACTTTTAATTGTCCTGAAGAGGTGTATTTAGCAGAGAAGTTAGTTGAGCTTCATCCTTGGGCTGACATGGCTAGATTAGCTAGAACAGGTGGAGAGGCAAATGCAATAGCAATTAGAATAGCGAGAGCTGCATCTGGTAAAGATAAAGTAGCTATTTGTGGTTACCATGGCTGGCATGATTGGTATTTATCTGCAAATTTAGGCAATGATAATAATCTTGGAAATCATTTATTACCAGGTTTAAGCCCTAAGGGTGTGCCTAAGAATTTAAAGGGGAGCATACTGCCCTTTAACTATAATTGCATAGAAGAGTTAGAAGATATTATAAAAAATCATGATATTGGCGTCATAAAAATGGAAGTCTCACGAAATAGTGAGCCAAAAGACAACTTTTTAATCAAGGTAAGAAAAATAGCCAGTAAACATAACATTATTTTGATCTTTGATGAGTGTACTTCAGGGTTTAGACAGACTAATGGTGGATTGCACAAAATGTATAAAGTTGAACCAGATATGGCTATCTTTGGTAAGGCTTTAGGTAATGGCTATGCCATTACTGCTGTAATTGGGCGAAGAAGTATAATGGATATTGCACAAAGTACTTTTATTAGCTCTACTTTTTGGACTGAGAGAATAGGTCCTACAGCCGCATTGAAGACTTTAGAGGTTATGGATAAGACTAAGTCCTGGGAGATAATAACCAGTATTGGTAAAGATGTTGGAGAGAGATGGGTGATTTTAGGAAAAAAATACCAATTACCTGTCAAAGTCAATGGATTGCCGTCAATGGTTGGGTTCACTATTCAATCTAGCGACTGGTTAAAATACAAAACATATATAACTCAAGAAATGTTAAAAGAAAATATTCTTGCATCAAATATAATGTATGTTTGCACCGAGCATAGTCAGTACGATATTGATAATTATTTTCAAATACTAGAAATCATTTTTAATAAATTATCATTTTGTGAAAATGATAATTTGTCAATAGATTCTTTGCTAGAATGGCCCGTCTGTCACAGCGGGTTTAGAAGGTTAAATTAATTTATTTTATTTTTAAAAAAGAAAATGTATGAAAGATTATGCCATACAGATAGAGGGTATTTATATTTTGGAGATGCAACATTTATATCCAACAGCGTCTGGAATAAATTAGGCTATATGTAGTGAAAATATCAATAACTGGAGCATCTGGCATGTTAGGGTCATCTTTGGTAAATTATTTATCAAAATTTCATGATGTATTTGCAACATCCAGAAGTAAAGGTATCGAAGGGAAAAATATAGAATGGTCCTGTTTTGATTTGACTGATATTGTATTGCTTGACAATTGGCTAAATGAAGTCAACCCTGATGTGGTTATACATTGTGCTGCAATAGTGAATGTTGATGCTTGTGAGGATGAGGTGGAGTTAGCGACCAACCTCCATGTTAAAACAACCAAAGTAATCGCAAATTATCTGGATACCAATAATGGTAGATTAATATATATATCAACAGACTCAGTATTTGATGGTGAGAAGCAAAGTGCTTACAGGGAATCTGATTTAGTAAGCCCACTTAATGTTTATGCAAAAACGAAACTTATGGGAGAGAGTTTGGTGTTATCGATGAAAAAAGGTTTAGTCTTAAGGGTGAATATTGTTGGCTGCACAGGTAAAAATAGGGTTTCGTTTGCTGAATGGATGTTTAATTGTTTGAACGATAACATTCCGATGAATTTATTTTATGATGTTTATTTTTCTCCATTAAATGTTTATAGTCTGTCAGTTATAATTAAAAAGTTAATTAATAGGCCAATATATGGACTGTATCATTGTGCTAGTAGAGACAGTATTTCAAAATATGATTTTGGAATGAAAATGGCAGAAATATTTCAACTAGATAGCTCGAATATCAATAAAACCTCTGTTAATAGTGTGGATTTTATGGCGCCTAGGCCAAAACAAATGGCACTAAATATTGATAAAATTAGTAATGACTTAAAGCATGTCTTTCCTAGCGCTGTAGATGCAATAAAATTATTAAAACATCAGCTGATTTAATTAGTTTATTAAAATGATAGAGATTAAAATAGAAAATAAAATAATAGGCGAAAATCATCCCACCTATTTTATTGCAGATTTAGCTGCAAATCATGATAGTGATTTAGAACGTGCAAAGGATTTAATTTATCTTTGTGCTGAAGCTGGCGCGGATGCTGCTAAATTTCAGCATTTTACTGCCGACACTATTGTAAGCGACCAAGGGTTTAAGGCTCTTCGTGGCCAGCAATCACACCAGTCAAAGTGGAAAAAAAGTGTATTTGACGTGTATCAAGATGCATCAATTAATCAAGACTGGACATCTATATTAAAAGAAACTTGCGATAAGGCTGGGGTTGATTTTCTCACTTCTCCATATTCATATGAGTTAGTGGATAAGGTAGATGATTTTTTAAGTGCGTATAAGATTGGTTCTGGCGATATTACATGGCTAGGGATAGTCGATTATATTGCTTCGAAGAAAAAACCAGTATTGTTGGCAACAGGGGCGTCAACTCTAAGTGAAGTAGATATGGCTATATCTACATTATTGCGTCGAACCAATGACATTGTATTAATGCAATGCAATACAAACTACACTGCATCTTTAGAGAACTTTAAATATATAAATCTGAATGTTTTAAAAAATTACAGAAGAAGGTATCCGGGTATTATTTTAGGTTTATCTGACCATACACCTGGACATACTACAGTATTAGGAGCGGTAACGTTAGGTGCACGAGTTATAGAGAAACATTTTACAGATGACACATCTAGAAATGGTCCAGACCATAAATTTTCAATGAATTTTAACGCTTGGAAAGATATGGTTGATTCAACTAGAGAACTTGAAAATTCGTTAGGGCTGGAAATAAAAAAAGTAGAAGATAATGAAAAGGAAACGGTAGTTCTTCAGAGAAGATCTATTCGTGTTAAAAAAGACTTAACAGTTGGCGATATGATTCGTGAGGATGATTTAGAATTTCTTAGGCCTTGCCCTAAGGATGCATTGCCACCTTATGAATTAGAAAAAATTCTTAACAAAAAAATAGTAAGAAGTATTGGATCTGGGGACTATATAAAATGGAAGGATATAGAATAGCAATCATAATTCCTGCCTATAATGAAGAATGTACAATTTCAAATGTAGTGAAATCAGTCAAAAAATATGGAAAGGTTATTGTTGTTAATGATGCATCAACTGATATGACAGAGAAGTTATCTAAAGATGCTGGAGCTATAATTGTAAGTCATAAAATCAATAAAGGCTATAATGAAACATTAAATAGCGGCTTTAAAAAAGCAATTGAATTGAATTATGATGCAGTAATTACTTTTGATGCTGATGGTCAGCATGATCCTGACGTGATACCAGTGTTTATCTCTAATTTGAATGAGGGCATTGATTTAGTACTCGGTATCCGACCTAAAGTCCAAAGGCTTGCTGAATTTATATTTAAATTTTATACAAAAAATCGTTTCAGCTGGGAAGATCCACTGTGCGGAATGAAGGGTTATAACTTATCCTTTAGGTCAATTGATAATATGTGCACTTATAATTCAATAGGGACTGAAATAGCGTTGAATTTTGTAAAGCTGGGGTGTTCTACAATTCAAATACCTATTAAAGTTAGCAAAAGGAAGGGCAAGCCAAAGTTTGGCAACATTTTAACTTCAAATATTTTAATTATGAAGGCGCTGTTGATTGGCGTGATCAGGTTAAATAAATAATATGAGTGGTATTATTTTATGATATCCGTTGTAGTGTGTGTAAAAAACGAAGAAGCTAGAATAGAAGGGTGTTTAGAGTCTATAGTTAATGAGAATCCGGACGAGATAGTTCTTGTGGATGGTGACTCTTGTGATTCTACAATCGATCTTGCCAAGAAGTTTTCAATAAAAATCATTAATAGCAAAAACTCAAATTTATCTAGAGATAGGCAAAAAGGTATAGATGCTTGTAGAAATGATTTTATTGCAATGATAGATGCAGACCACAGGCTTAATCCTGGTGATCTTAAAGGATTAAAAGAAGATTTAATTGATTTCAATTTTGATATTGTTCAAGCGGCATTAAAAATTAAACCTATGGGATTTTGGTGTAAGGGTGAAAAGCAATATATTGACTTAATTTTGAACAATCCGGGTGAAAAGAAAATGATAGGAGTAGCGCCGTGTTTATATCGGAGAAAAGTATTTGATTTTGTGAAATTTGATGATAATATTACAACCACAATTGATGACACAGATTTCATGTACAGATTGTCAAAAATTGGCAAATTTAAAATAGGTACGGGGCATACTCAGATTCTTTCTTTGCATGAATCCGGTCTTTTGAGTTATTTGAGAAAATTTCGATGGTATGGAAAAGGCGATGGTGAATTTTGTGTAAAAAATCCAGAGAGGTCTCTAAGTATGCTTTTTCACTTAACCATAAGATATCCAATTATCTATAGTGTTAAATCTATTATGGCAGGAAAGCTAACCTCTGTTCCTTTTGTTATATTGCAAGGCGTTGTGAGAGTTTTTTACTTAATTGTAAGATTTGTTGAATTAAAGTTTAAAAGAGTAAGTAATCATGGTTAAAAAAATTAGTAAATGTAGAATATGTGGAAATAAAGAACTAATCCCAGTTGTTGATTTAGGCGAGCAGTATTTGACCGGAATCTTTCCAACTAGTGAGCTGATGGCCAAAAAAATAACAAAAGGACCATTGAGACTTGTTAAGTGCCATTCTAAAAATAATTGTTGCGGATTGTTGCAGCTTGAACATAGTTATGATTTAGATGAAATGTATGGAGATAACTATGGATATAGATCAGGTTTGAATAAAAGTATGGTCGAACATCTACATAACAAGGTCCATAAAATACTTGATATAGTGGATTTAAATCCAGATGATCTAGTGATAGATATTGGTAGTAATGATGGAACAACCTTGTCAGCATATAATAAAAACCTCACACTTATTGGTATTGATCCTACGGGGAATAAATTCAAGGAATTCTATCCTGACTATATTAAATTAATTCCTGATTTTTTTACAGATACACTTGTGCAGAGCCGTTATCCTGACAAAAAAGCTAAAATTGTTACATCTTTTTCAATGTTCTATGATTTAGAATCTCCGCAGGATTTTGTTAATCAAATATCGAATATTTTAGACCCAGAGACAGGTTTATGGGTTTTTGAGCAAAGCTATATGCCTTCAATGATTGAGAAGAACTCTTATGACACTATATGTCATGAACATTTAGAGTATTACGGTATTAGTCAGGTTATATGGTTATTAGATAAGGCCAATATGAAGATTATTGATGTAGAAACTAATGACATAAACGGAGGGAGTTTTTCAATTTCTGCAGCTCATAATAGCTCTATATATTCAGTTAATAGTGATTCAATCAATAGGCTTGTAAGGTTAGAAAAAGATATGAATCTCTCTGAAATCAAACCCTATCTTAACTTCCAATTAAAAATAGACGAGAGTAGGGATAAATTGAGAAGATTTTTTGCCAAAATAAAAGAAAATGGAGCGAACGTTTCTGCATTAGGCGCCTCTACAAAAGGCAATGTGATTCTTCAATATTGTGGCATAGATTCAAAGCAAATTGATTACATTGGCGAAGTCAATGATAAGAAGTATGGTGCATTAACCCCAGGGTCAATGATTCCAATCAAGCCAGAAGAAGATGTTTTAAATACTAATCCTGACTATTTGTTAGTCTTGCCTTGGCATTTTAAAGATTTTTTTCTGAAAAGTAGTAAATTTGAAGGAAGAAAGCTGATATTTCCTTTACCCGAACTTGAGATTGTTAATCTGTAAGTCTTCCACTTCCACCATGCCTTTTAATAAAAAATGAGTAAAGTAGCAATAATTGTCGGTTCTAGCGGTCAGGATGGGACATTATTAACTGAAAAACTAAAGCACCTTGAATATTGTGTTATTGGTGTTGGAAGGGGAGATATCGATATTTCCAATGCAGATGAAGTAGAGAAGTTAATAATTGAAAGTCAGCCAGATGAAGTCTATTATTTGGCTGCACATCACCACTCTTCTGAAGTATATATTAATAATGAGACTGAATTATTTAAGAAAAGTATGGATGTGCAGGCTAATGCAGTCGTCAATTTTCTTGATGCAATTTATAGATGCAAAAACAATTGTCGTTTCTTTTATGCCTCATCTTGTTTGATATTTAAGGGGTCTATAGATATCCCTATAACAGAAAATTCCTCATATTATCCGGAAAGTTTTTATGCTATATCAAAAGTTACTGGCGGATCGGTAGTTAAATTTTATAGAGAGAATAAAGATAT
>Ga0307998_1000350_pt1 | contig 26817 bp, 36 predicted proteins | sample Davwhametageno37_FD_203147 | JGI IMG/M metagenome (GOLD analysis project Ga0307998, IMG submission 203147) | Marine microbial communities from Davis Island wharf, Antarctic Ocean - #37 | ecosystem: Environmental > Aquatic > Marine > Unclassified | place: Antarctic Ocean: Davis Island wharf... | reverse complement strand
GGTTGTCGCCCGGGGATGTGCCCCTGCGCTGGCCAGCACTTCCGCCGCCGCTGGATGATGGGCGGGCACCAGGAATCACTTCGACCCCAGTGCTTCTTGATTGCGCATAGGCATTGCTGAGGCTAACTAACCCTGCGAATAGCAGACCACACGAAACAAGCACCGCAGAAGATTTCATATTCATTTACCGTTGAGTGAGGCGCCAGCACCCGAGCGGGAAAATCACTTCCCCCCCATTACGACTCCGGGTTGTGTAACTGGTTGACAAAAATACCTGAAGGCAATGTCGATGTAAACAAAAACAAAGTGGGTCATTCACACATTCGGGCGAAAAATATCTGGCACGCATGGTGTGCATGCACACTATAATGAAACTCCATTTTTGAGCAAAGTCGTCCAATGAAGCCAACCCCACAAACGAAAGCACTCCTCATCTTTGGACAGCGGCTGGGACAAATCACCATGTTGCTGTCTTTGGGGTACCTCTGCCTGCTGGGCCTGGGAGTGGTGACGGCCATGGCGGTACCTCATCGGTCGGGCGATCACCTGCTTAAGGAGGTCAAAGAACATGCTTGGAAATTCATCCCATTGCTGGTGACCTTGGCGGCGATGCTGGGCTTATGCAGATGGATGCTGGGCAAGTTCCCTCCCGAGGACGATGCCAGCAACACCCACCAGGAATGAGCACCGCAATGGCTTACGACGCACCACCGATGCGTTCCGGGATCTTCTGCCGGATGGACGAGCGTGTCCTGGACGTAGCTGGCTGGTCATTCTTCGACGACCTCGACGGCGATATTTCGGCGCCGGAAGCCCTGCCCCTGGGCGGGGTCCAGGCCCAGGGCATGTTTGGACCACACACTGGGTTCGTTCCACGTGAGCACGAGGCCCACGAACTTCGCCTGAAGCGCCTGAAGCAGCTGGGAATCACATGAACGACCAACGCCGCAAAGCGATCGAGGCAGTTCTCATCGAGCTGGCCGACCTGCGCGCCCAGGTTGAGGCCATCCAGCAAGAAGAGCAGGAAGCCTTCGACAACATGCCTGAGGGGCTGCAGCAGACCCCGAACGGCCAGGCCAGCGAAGCCGCAGTTTCCGCACTCGACGACGCTTTAGGCGCCTTCGACGAGATTGCAAGCTCATTAGACGAAGCAAAAGCGTGAGGAGCCCATCGCATGCAAGTACGAACCACCATTGAAATCTCTCAAGAAGTCCAGGTTGAGGTCAGCCTTGATGAAGTGATGGCTGAAATCGCCGCGCTGGATGCCCCTGAGCGAGTCCCGGAGGCGCTGCGGCTCCTTTCCCTGTGCATGGGCGCAGTGATGAAGGTCCCTGACGCCATCTTGGCCGAGATGAACACCGCCCAGAAGAAGGTCATCACGGATGCGCTGCGCGCGCAGCTGGCCAGGTATGAAGCCCCATAACGAAACGCTACTGCCTATGCCCTTAAAACTCAGTGAGCCCCAAGAACTTCTCGTCAACAAGCTGAAGGGTGGAGCGCAGCTGCGCCACCAACTGGATACAGGGCTCTTTCGCCTTCAGGACGGATCCAAGTCCCGCACGGTGCATCCGGCCACAGTGGAATCGCTGATACGGGCGGGTGTGATCTCCAAGTCCATGAGCGGGGACTGCCGGCTGGAGACAACCGCACTCCCATAGGCATAGCCGATGGCTGCAAGGTCCACTCTTTGTTATCTGCGAATCCACTCTTTGTTAGCAAGGTCCACTCTTTGCTCCACAGATCAACACTCTGTTAAGCACCATTAAATTCGCCCGTGGAGGGGCCATGAATCTGACCGTCAAACAGCTTGCGGCGCTTCAAGAAGCTGGCAAAGACAAGATTTTCCAACTGCCCGAGCGCCGTAGGCATAGCCCCGGGGTCCTGGCCGCGCTCGTGACGTCTGGGCTGCTGAAGGCGGAATCTGTGGGGGTCATCTGGACGATCACAGACGCTGGCCGCGCCACGTTGGCGAAGGCCCAAGAGCCCAGTGTTCTCGGGAAGACGCGGAACCTTGAGCCCAACAAATGCCCGTCCTGCGATGCCCAGGCCACGATCGAGCATGGTGGGCGCCACTGGCGGGTACTGTGCAGCAGGAACACGAAAACCCTCCATACACCGTGCGACAAGGCTGGGCATGTGATGTTCACCAAGACAGAAGCCGTCCGGGTCTGGAACGAACTGAAGTAGCAAGGAGCCAGCCATGTCAATTGGGGAAGTGAAGCCAGGCACTCAGTTCGAGCGAGATGGCAAGAGGCGTGAGTTCGTGCGGGTCATTCCCGCGAACAGGTACACGTCCGAAGCGGTTGAATGGCGGCGCCCAGGCCAGGAATTTCGCAGCTCGGCCTGCAGCATGGCTGCATGGAAGAAATGGGCCAACGGAGCCCAGCAGATCGATCAGGAGCAGCGCCATTTGGGAAATGGCAGTTGAAGTTTTGCACAAGCTGGGTGGCTTGATACGCCGCTCGTAGCCAAGGATTACAGATGACGACAAAGACAACCGGCGCGGAAATCAAGCGCTTCTACGCCGACCCCGCGTTCTGGCCCGAGGATGGTGGTGACACCTACCACGATGACGAAGAGGTCCGAGTCGATGGGGTGCCCCTGGATCCGGATAAGGGCATCGCAGAGATCCCTGATACAGCCGTGGTGACCATTGCTGGAGGTATCGTTTTCAGCCCCAAATGGGATGGCAATGAGCCTTCCTTCGAAACCTACTTCAAGCGCTGGAGGAAGGCGCAGTCTACGGTGAGCATCATCGTTGAGTGCGATGTGTCCAAGCGGGATGCCGTGGTGGCCGCAATCCGTGCGGCAGGCGGCAAAGTGTCCTGAAACCGAAAGCGAACCATGAAGATCGCAAAGCTGCTCGATGAAGCCGGCAGGCCGGTGCGGGAACCTGTCGCTGTGCCTGGCAGTGTCTCATTTGACGCGCGTGAAGGGGTGGCCCAGGCCTGGGCTGCGGATGGCCGCACCCTGATCACCGAAATGGTGAAAGCACGGGTTGTATGGATGGGGCTAGCTGGGGCTCGGATTGAGGGCATGGAGCCTTTTGACGGCCCTGATGGCACCCAATACCGCGCCATGGAATGGCAACAAATCTACGGTCCCTCTAGCGGCCAAACAACGGACTGATCGGATAAGACATGGGAACCAAAGACTTGACTCACGAAGCGTTAATCAAAGCTCTCAGTGAGAACACACCGCTGAGCCCCGAGCAGCGAAGCGCGTTGATTTCGGTCATAGCTGACGACAAGCACTGGCAGCGCGTGTTGGACGCGGAGACGCAACGGCTCAACACCACGATCACTGATCTCCGCGCGCTGCTTGATGAGCAGACTCAATTGCTCACCGACGTGAACGACGTTTGCGGGCGGGATGGTTTTGACGCGGAGTTGGAGGATGGGGAGTCGGAAATCATCGATCGCATCCGTGCTCACCTGAAGCGTGTGAATCCATCGAACGAAGCCCCAGCCGGTGCCAATCGACCCCAGGAAAACTCTCGGTTTTTCGAAGAGGCGGTCGTTGGCGGCGCTGGAATGGGCATCCCCCCTGGTGCGGGAAATCCTCCGGCTGGCATGGGCGTTGTGCTGCTCTACGTGCCCTTGTCGGTGATGGATGGCAAATCGCCTATCGAAATGCAGGCTGACATGGGCTTGCCCTGGTCAGGGCCAAATGGCGAACCGTACTGGTTCCCAGAGAACCAGCCCACCGCGTGAACAAGGAAAACACCGGGCCCGCGCTGAACACGAACGCCAAACTGCTTGCAGGCATAGCGCGAAGGTCTTTGACACCTCATGCACCGAAGTGAAAAGCTGGAAGGCAATTGGCGATGAGTGAGTTGCTGGCCTATGCCCAAGAGTTTCGCGAGGCCGTACTACAAGGCTGCTCCAGTGAGAGGATGTGCGCGGCTCTTTCAGCCCCCTTGCACGCTGTACTTCTCGCCCGAGGCACAGCCAGCGAACTCGTGGTCTCTGACCTGGGTGAGTGCGAGCATGTCTTCCTGCGTCTTCCTGACGGCCTGGTGCTGGACCCGACGGCCGATCAATTCAACCCCTTCTCACGCGAGAAACATCCAGGGGTCTACTTTGGAGCCCCGGCACTGATCCACAAAGGGGCCATTCCATGGCCAGGGGGCCAGGAATGGCACGAGCTGATGAGGGAGTTGAAACGCCTCTACCCAGCGTTGGACGCCGCCGCTGTGGGCCGCACCGTCTCCCTCACGCTGAGAACACTCCCGCCAGGCCTGTGCGAGTTCACCCCGGCCACAGGCCAATAGGAAACCCAGCCGCAATGAGAGGGCGTCGGGGAATGTACCGCAGAGAAATTTCCGTTTACCTGCGGTAGCCAATCAGTTATTTTCCGGGCAGTGTCAGCCGACTATTGATTGGGGACGTTCTTTTGACGGTTCCCAGTCAGAAAATGCCCATGCCCCACTACAAAACCCTCATTTCTTCCTCGCTTCTCTGCGTTGCCATGGGCATCACATTGAATGCCTATGCGCAATCAAGAAGCACTGGGGTCGAAGTGATTCCTGGTGCCCGCCCATCATCCAGCGGCGGCGGAAGTGCTGGCCAGCGCAGGGGCACATCCCCGGGCGACAACCCGGCCGCGATGATGCAGCGCCACCTGGACCAGAATGCCCGCGACCAGGACGCCCAGGCCCGTCAACGCGATGCCGAGGAGCTGAAGCGCCTGCAAGAAGAGAACAACCGGCTGCGGGAGGCCGAGAGGCAGCAGCAGCGCAACGCTGGCGCCTCCGGAGGGCGCGCGGGTGGGGCTCAGCCAGCCAGTGGGAATGACGGGGATGACCCCGATGGTGGATCCGGCAGCGGTTCGCAAAATGCCTCGTTTCAACCGCTAAATCCAGATGGAAACCACGAGGGCAAAGCCTGTGCCTATTTCACGAAGCCTGCAATCCGGGAGGATGGTGGAGGGCTGAACTACTACGGTGACGGTGCCTATGTTGTCTACGGCAAGTGGATGTATAGGTGCGAGCACAGGCGCTGGAAGAATACCGGCCCCGCCAGTGTTCATTCAAAGTCAGAGGTGGAACGTCTTAAAGCTGAAAAGCAAGAATCATCCTCTCTGAAGAGCGGCGCGTACTTCTCCAAGGACTGATCTGATGCGCTCGATTCTCTCTGCTCTTTTGCTGTTCCTCGCGGTGAGCCAATCAGCCAATGCCCAGATGAGTTGTGCAGAGGAGCTACTTGCGTGCACCAATGGCTGCGTGGCCGGTGGTCTTCTCGGGGCTCTGGCCACCAGAGGCAACTCCGCCGCAGCAACTGCAATGCAGTCATGCAGCATGGATTGTGAATCGCGAAATGCTGCATGCACCAGGCGCGAAGACGAGGCTGCGATCAGGCAGCAGAGAATTGATGCAGAGCGCGCAGCAGTTGAGGCTCGGCGCCAAGCTGCTGAACAGCGGCAACGAGAGATTGCCGCTCAACAAAATGAACAGATGCTGGCCCGACAGCGCGAGACCGACCAAGTAGTTGATCGGATCATGACCAGGGCTGCGAAAGAATTGAACGCTCTCAAAAGCTTCATTGCAGGAAGCTCCACCACCATCAATGCAAAGCCCCCCTCAGAGCCGAAGCCTGCCGCTGTTCTGGCGGCAGCAAAGCAGCTGGAGGATACGGATCCGTTAATGGCGAGAAGACTCTATTTGCAACTGGCTGAGCGCAAAGATGAGTTTGGTAAAGCAGCCACGAACGCATTACGCAGGTTCAGAGATGACCCTGGAGACTCAGGAAGAAAAACATCCTATCTTGGTGAGCCACCTGCGATTATTGCGTCATTCATACCCAAATCAACCAGAGACAAACTCGCAGCCATTCGGATCGAGTCACCTGATGCAGTTTCATCCAGCGTCAAATACATTACAGAGGACGGCAGTAAACAAGACATTTTAAGAGAAATAAGAAGCCTCGGAGAAGGTTATACCTTTACTACTTTCAAAACCGATGATGGAACTGAGACGTACTCTGTATCAATCTTAGGAGGGCTGGTAGATGCCGTCTCGTATAGAACTTCAACGATTGGCTATACCAAACGCACTCTAAGAGATCTGTCATTGAAAGGGAATCCATTTCTTTTCGAGAAAGGCAACGAATTTTCCTACACCTATTCGTACAATTTTCACTTTAAGGGCACACAAGAGGTCGCCAGTGTAAATGCCGCAGAAACATATCATGCCGATTGCATAACGACGGCGATTACCGAGGAATTCGCCTCCATTCTATGCAAGCGCAAACATTTACTTGGATTTGATGGGCGGAGATATGACCATTTGCTGCCAAATACTGTAACGTACGCATACATTCACAAAATTAATTCATTTTCCATAATAAAGGAAAGTGAAGTCCCACCCAACAATCCCAGAAAGAATTGGGATTCGTATGAAATCAAACTCCTCAGTGACTGAGGTCTGCAAAAATCAATACTCGCAGAAGCGCCATTTCTGGCGCACTTAGCTTATTCAGTGGATTGACTTAGCAGGCTGCTGAAATACCTCCTGGCAACTCCAAAAACTGCGTTCCCGATGGTCACCTACCCCTTGGGGACCTCAAAAAAACCGCTTGTAGGCCGTTTTAAGAGGTCGAGTTTTGGCGGTTGGCATCAGTAAACCAGTATTTCAGCAGCCTGTTAGAGCCCTGAGGCGACCGTACTAGCCGGGGGTCACCGGTAGTCGTTCAGCTTGCCAGCCTCTTCCTTGTAATATGAGTCCACTCGTCGTTTCGACGGAATGTAGGCGTAGTAGGCTATTGACGGTGAGCTAATGGTCTTGGGCGCGTTGCGTGCAGCCTGGAGCGACGCCATGGCTGGCACCATATAGAGATTTTCGCTGCACTCGTAGAGTGTTCCCCCGGCATTGACTGCTTTCGCACCGCCAACCGTTGAGAACGAGCGCAAAGCCGTGCACTCAGCAAACCATTCCCGAAGGCTATAAGCCCATGTGTTCTGCTTGGCTAGAAAAGTGGCGCTCTCATTGACGGTTTTAATGGCGAACTTTTCGCCTGGGGTGCTCCCGAAGAGTCGCCCCTTGATTTCAATCTGTTTAAGAGCATCCAGCCGCTTAAACCCTCCCAAAGATTGACCTTCCCCATAGTTGATGACCTGAAAGAACGGAGCGTCGATCGTGTGGGTTTCGTTTTCCGAATCCTTGGTGGCTCGATAGCTGAACTGCGGTTTTGCATCTGCATCGGCGCCTCCAGGCGGTTCGGGAAGCCTCAGCGCAGGATCCTCAACCAGCCTCTTCGCAAGCTCCGGGGAAAAGCTCACAGCAGCAAGTGTGGTGGGCGCAGGAAACGGAGGCAGAGCGATGGCCGACAGTTTCCGCGTTTCAAAAGAGCTGGCCGGGACACCGAGCGCAATCGCCTTCGCCTTTGATTGATCGGCGCCTGCACTATCACCGGCTAGCGCTTGCGCCTTGGAAAGGTACAGCCACGCATTCGGGTCGTTGGGCTCGCTCTCAAGGCCCGCGCGAAATAGATCGACAGCGCCTGCTGCGTCATTCTTCTGCAGGGCTTCAAACCCCTTGGAAAAGATCTCCTGGGCCGACAGGCGCTTGGGTTCCTGTGGCGCGGCAGGGCGTTGTTCGGCGGCACCCGAGCTGGCCTTCTTGGGTTGTGCAGACGCGACGGTCATCGCGGCCGCCAAAACGCACGCGACAGCGATCTGGCTAGAGGTCAATTTCATTCTTCGTGCACCTTCGTCTTGAGGTCTGAGGATTCCAGCTTCTCGGCATTCAGGCTCTTGGAATCTTGGTAGGCAGCGCAGGGACCTTTGCTTTCCCAGCGCCGTGCCACGCATTTGTACATCTTCGCGCCGTAGCAAACGAAGGAGTTGTCAGCGTAGTAGTTGAGACGATGGTCGCCTTCGCGCGCGGGCTTGGTGAAATACGAGCACGACTGGCCGCTGTAGTCTTTCGCAGGATCTAACGGCTTGAAGGGCTTTGGCGCCCAAGGGTTCTCCGAAGCAGTGCCGCCAGCGCCTGCTGCCGCTCCGGCACCATCCTGTGGTTTCATCGAGTCAAAGTTGGCCTGAGACCTCTTCAGGTTCTCGCGCGCTACCCTTTGAGTGCATGCCAGGTTCTGTTGATACATCGTATCGGCCGGGTAGCGGCTGTTGCATTCCACCTCCGAGCGCGGTTCGGAGGTGGCGCCTGGTGTGCCGTTCGGCGTTCCCATGCATTTGAGCAGCGCGGCTTTCACATCCAACGACACCGCCCTGGTGACTCGGCAAAGCTCAGCAGCTGGTTCTGTAGCGCAGTAGGGACCATCCAATTCACGGAGACCCTCCTCTGTGAATTTGAGCAGCCCTTGCGGGCCACCATACTTTGCGATTGCACCTGCCAGATCAAAGGGACCGCTGCCCGCAGTGATGGTTGCGGGGCAGGAGTGGCTTGGCGTGCTAACTCGGGGGCTTTGGGCGTGAGCCGCGCCATTCACTACTGCAAGCGCAAGCGCTATGGTCCCTAACGTCGTATGTCGCTTCATGTTCCCTCTGTGGATGGACCTGTGATCTGATTTCAGCATTATCTTGAGGATCGGCGACAGCAACATCCCCCAAATGTGTGATGGGAGCCCGGGAGGCTCCCTGCCGCACAAATGTCAGGGCAAGGCCTCATCTGGCCTACTCAGTCTGCAGGCACGCCTCGCTGGGACACACGCCAAGCGGCCAAGCCCAGAGGCATCAAGCGGGAAAGGAATGTCGGCTGCTGCTGTGAATACGCCAGGCGCCATGTCAAGCAGCATCCGCACATGGCTTACAAGCGGTAGCGGCGCTTTAGTCCGGTGGAATGGGCCTGCATCTCTATCAAGCTATCTGGTTTGGCGCGTGAGATAGGCTGATCTGCGATGAGATAGAGCCCATCTGCTCGTAGCTGCTGCTGAGCTTTCACTTCAGAGCGCCACTTGAAGATCCTTTGGCGCTTGGACTCTAGGAGATCGACCCCCCGCTCAAGCCTCTCCAGCTCCAGGGCCCGAGCGACCAACTCCTCCGCCTGAGCCAGCCCCTCCAGAATCATGTACGCAAGCAGTGGGGCACGCCCTTCCACGAGGGCAGCATCTGCGCCCTGGGGATCCACAGAGCTGGCGCAGAACGCCGAATACACCAAAATGCCTGCGACCGATTCAATATCGGTAAGTCCCTTTCCCACCTTGGAGCAAACGACGCCCACTGTCAGATCTGCATAGCCCTGCAGCGCAGGTGTTATTTCCTTGGCCTCACGGCCCCGGATCGTCAAGGCATAGCGCTGCGATTCATCCTCTATGAATGCTTCATGGTCAAGGTACTGGTCCAACGCACGCGCAGGCGCGAGCCCCAGCGAGGCCTGGACTACCGACTCGTTTGTCCATCTGGTAGCCGCGTCCTCAGCTCGGCGGTAGAGGCCTTTCAACTCTGCCGCAACTACGCTTCGCAGGGCCTCGACACCCGCTGGAAAGACATCGCTACCGGGAGATGCTGGCCAACGGCGAATCAAGTCGGGGATTTCGCCCAGAGGTGCCAGCCAGGATGGAATGCGCTCCGGGCTCAAGAAGTTGTGCTGCTGGAAGCGGACATACACCTGACCCTGCTCGGTGAAAAGCCTCTCTTCGCCGGCATCCAGCACGGCGTTCTTATCCCAGTAGGCCACGGGGCAGAGGGATTGGAGCGTTTCATCCGGCAGTTCTGCCAAGCGACCTCCATCCGCTGCGACATCAAAGCCCTGATAGCCATAGAGCGGCACGAAGGCATTGATGTGGGTGACCCGCGATGGAACGTGCGGCACGTGAACTGGTACGCCGCACATGAGGTCCGCAAGTGTCTCGAAGATATCGTCGTTCTGCGCGTCGTAGAGGACGGGGATGATGCCTCCCAGCGCCCAGTTTTCGACAACCCGGCCTATTACACGTTTCTCCTCGTTCATGAGCCAGCGAATAGCAAATCCGTTGGGTAGGCGCTTGTCTCGTTTGATGGCCTGGGCCAACGGGGCATACGCTTGAGGCAGCAGCTCCTTCGACACGAACTCCCCGAAAACTTCGGCACCAGAGCGGAGCCCCGCATAGGCGTCTTCCATCACCAGGTCCTCTTCGAAGCCATTGGGCAAGCTATCGACCAATGAGGTCAACCGGTACCACGAGAACGCACGCCTGTCTGGAAGGACCGCGAAGGTGTAGGGTGGGGCTCCGCAGTCGAGAAGTTCGGGCGTACGTGGATGCCAATCAGGCCCAAATAACGCTCCAGCTTCGTCGAGCACCAACATGCGCCCTGAGGCCTGAGCTTCTTTTTGGGCCACCTCAAAGGCCGCCTCTGGCGTCCTGGCATCGACTTCCAAAAAATTCAGCCGCAAGCCCTTGACCGCCTCGCGTGCATCCGCCAGGGGCAGCGGCGCCAGGCGCGATAGCTTCCAGGCCACGCTGGCGGCTATCTGCTCGCGGGTAGCGGGCTTGGGGGGCGCAAGGAGACGCACCTTGGCCGACTGCTGCAGGTCATGCAGGGAGCGGTAGCCCAGTAGCTGAGAGAGCTTGCCCATGGCCTGCGTGAGGCTCAGTCTGCCGTGAGGCCAAGCCTTGACCAGGGAGCGGGAAATTGCAGAAAAGCGGCCCGAGTCGAGGTCCGCCTGTGAGACAGCGATACGCATGATTCCTTCTTTCCGGTGGCGACGGAGTAAGCGTCAGGGGCTGGCATGCCGGGGTTTGCGCCACCTTGAAAAACGGAGTTGCGTTCAACGGTCGGGGAGCGTGGTCTCTGACGTAGCCTTTACCTATGCCAGCGGTGCGGATGAGACCAATCCGTGCACCAATCTTGCCATAGATGGAAATGGAAAGGAAGCACGGCGACCACGTTCTCACCCATGGCGACCAAAGGAAAAATGGGTTTGTGAGTGCTGGTGGCTGTCCCGCAAAATAGACCCGCTCCAAAGAACAACCAAGGGGAATGAATGCAGCGGCTCCTGTACCACGCACCTGAAAATCCAAGCACGGAATCGCCCTTCGATCGCGCGATCGTCCAGGTGGTCCAGGGACAGGAAGTGAGCATCGTCAGCCCCTACATTGGGGTGCAGTACCTCCATCGGCTGATTGGAATGTCCACCTCATGGAGACTGATTTCGGATGTACTGGAGTGGCTGTCTGCAACTCCCGTCAGGGAACGCGGCTCTGTCTACGAATTCCTGAAGGAACACGATGGCCTGGTGCACCACTACCCTGCGATCCACGCCAAGACCGTGGTAAGCCGCGTGGGCGCCTACACGGGCTCAGCGAACCTGACGGATGCGGGTGTGTTGCGCCGCACAGAATTCGGCGTGCTCCTGACCGATCCAGGCCAGGTGCAAGAGATCCAGCAGTGGTTCGATGCCATCTGGAGCCAGACCTCACCGCCTCCACTGCAGAAGGTCTTGGACCTGATTGCCGAGCTGGACCAAATCTCTCACATCGCGGCAGATTTCGCGGATCTGAAGGCCACTCAGCTGGAGTCTGGAGCACGACGAGTGCGAGCCAAGCTGGTGAAGATCTTGGGACACGAGCCCTTGGCGATCAGCGCGCGGCAAGGTCCATCGACGAACAATGGAGCACCAGCACCAGCACCAGCACCAGCACCAGCACCAGCACCTGGGCCTGCGCCAGCAGCTGACCCAGAGATAGCGCCTGCACAAACCATCACCATTGTGAGATCACCCACGGCGGATCCAAGCAGGAAAATTGTGCTGGTCAGGGATCGAACACCGACTTCGGTCACGCCGGCCGCGCAGCTGCAGCAGGGGGCCTTTGACCTGGAGGCCGAGGTTGAAGCGTACGTAGGCAGGCATGCATTGAATAGCTTCACCTTCGCAGAGCTACATCAGGCAATGCGCATGAAATCGCCCGCAGTGACCCGGCGCGAGACGTACTTCGCTCTTCTGGAGTCCTGTGCTTCGCACCCTAGAACTCTGTTTTCCCCCGACGCGGTGAACCGCCTGGTCTATCGGAACGGACGGTTCATCCAGAGCAGCAAAGAGCTGCTGAGTGCGGCGCTGAAGCCTCTGGATGACATGGTGGCCGGAGTCATCAACAGCCTGTCCTTTGAAGAATCGACTCCAAGGCTCAATGTCTCGATCGCCCCAGGAATCCCCATCAGCACCCAGCGGATCGTGCTGGAAGGGATGCTGCAGGCTGACCTAGTGCTTCAGATGGTCGAGGGGCTCAGACTCTCCCCGTCAGCCATATGGAGCCCCCGCCTGAGGCTTCTTGAACACGCGCACAGCAGGTGGACAACCCTGCTGGCTCAGCACAGCCTCAAACGAGCCCAAGGGCGGCAAGCGGAAGCAGCGTCTGTACCTACTTCGCTGCCGTCAGAGCGAAGCACGCAAGAAACTGTCGGAGAGCAATCGCTGCCCTTGATCGAGGACGCTACAGAGCCTCAAGAGGTGCTAATCAAGCGGCGAAATGACCAACTTGACACAGTTTTCTCGCATCTTGCGAGCATGCGCAGCACCTTCGGTGAAAAGACCAAAGTTCTGATGCGATACCTGAAGGAAGAGCTGGTACGAAAGTCCGGTCTCAGCGAAGAAGATGTGACGCGCCTCCTCAACGGCACCTATCGGATGTACCGCAGCCCGTTCCTAGCGATGGACATAGGCAAAGATGGCCGCGTGGATATCGTTGCCGACATTGATGGGAACCCGCATCTCCAAGACCTCCCCAAGACACGGCAAGCGATTGATTTTTCACCAGCCCTGCGTGACCTTCTGACAGCTCCTCGCCCACAACAAATTCTCCTGAGCGCGTCCCAATCGAAGAAGGCTGTACGGGTCCGATTGGAAACCTACAAAGACGCGGACGAGTTCTACCTTCTCATCGTTCACTGGATCTTCACGACGAATCCTACGAAAACACCGAGCACGGATATCCAATTGCTATCGATGCTTGAAGCCAGCGGTGTTTACCGAGACACCCTTCGTCGATTGCTTTTCGACCGGTCGAGCAAATTGCCAAGGTTGTTCACATTCCTGCGCAAGGCAAAGACACTCAAGCTAAACCACCAACAGCTCATCCACTACCCCAATACACTTTCATACCTCAGGACGGTGGTGTGGCAATCCAACAAATCGCACGCCTGGTTAGAGAGCCAAGAGCAACGGCGTGCAGCCCTTATCGAGCAAGTAAAAACCAGCTCCCTGCTCCAACTTCAACGCAAGCATGCCCTTCGGGACAATGCGTACGAAACACTATTCAGATTCATCACCTACAGCATTCCTAGCACTGAGCGATTCCAAACAAAGGGAGAGCTGGTTAAGAGGTTGTCGCAATCGAAACTGGAGCCGTTCGTCGTCGAATATCTACTTGGCATTGACCAATCGCCGAGAAGACAGCTAATGCAGGTTGAAGAAGGTATCCATGGGCTCTTTCTTAAGACGGACGCGGATGTACTGCGCGCGTACGACCTTTGCAGAAAGTTTGTTGAGCGGGAAATCAAGAAAGGCGCACAACTACATCCGTGGTTGACCGCACCTACGGCAAGACCTGATCCGGTCCCACCCATATCGTTTTCATCTTCTCTGTCTGCCATCCCTAAAGCCGGATTGGCGCCCTTGCTTTGGGATGACGACCAACATTTGGTGATCGACACACTCTATGCAGAACTGGCCAAGCTATTCAACGAACGGCCACCGGCAGTGCGGGGATCAGCCGAAGCTACCGCACAGTTCCGGGAAGATGCGATAGCGAAGTACCTCAGTATTTGCGAGGCAAGGAAAGCTTCAGCCAACAAGCATGAGCCAGTCCTTTCTGTGGAGATACACGATGGCGCTGAGAGGAAAGTGGAGGTGGTGATCCACAAGGGGTATCATGAGTACATCCACCACTACCCCAAGCTCCAGCGGTATCTGGCCAAGACATCCATGAAGTTCAGGGAGGTTTGAGTCTCAGACACCCGCGAAAGCCTGGACCGATCTTGCAGACAGCCCCAGAGCAGAGAAATAGGCTTCATCCATCTCGTGCAGGGCCAGACCCATGTCATAGGCCTCCTCGCCGTCAACCGAAAAGACCACTGAGCCTCCACCCCGCGCCACGTTGAATTCACGGCCGCGATAGAAGGTGGCGGCCACCAACGGGGCTCCTGGCTTTTCGAACAATGCGAAAGGGCCGCTGTTGGCGAGCACGCTGGCATCCATGGCGGGTTCATCAGGGTCCCCGGCGTTGAACACTTTGGTCTTTTCGTCCCATACGTATAGCCGAAAGCAACCGGCGCTGCGCAGGGGCTCCGGCGCGGTCGTGTTCCACCAGGCGCACAGCGACTGCACACCAGGATGGGTTTCGTACTGCCCAACCTCGAAGTCCACGCCGTCCTGGCGCAACTTGCGGGTGACGGCCAGGGCAAGATCCAGAACAGCACCCTCGCCCCTCAGTGTTTCCTGGCCCTTGACCAGCTCCAGGCCTGTCCGCGTGGCCAGCTTCGACGTTGATACGCGCGTCCCATGAAAATCCGCAATGCTCGACAGGGACAGGGGCTTGGAGGCGTCGCGAGGGATCTTGACTGGGTTGTTCCAGATCCCGAAGAACCATTCATGGCCCCGGTAGAGCACGACAAACTTCTGGCCCACAGGGCTTTCAGGAGCAGCGGCGCACGCTTCGTCCAGCGTAGCAGCGTGGATGTTCGACTCTTTGTACCAGCGCAGGAATGGCTGGTACCGGTCCAAGGCCTGTAGGTCCGCCAGTAGCGCCAAGGCTTCTGCGCGCTCAGGATAGCCGTCCGCTAGCTCCGTATGCGAGCCGTGGTGGGGTTCGCGCATGAGAACGCCATCGACCGACAAATCCGGGTGTTCAAACAGAATGAGCGTTGGGAAGTCGCGGCTGGGGTCCACCGCAGTGATATCCCACGGCAGAGCCCACTCGCGGCACAAAGCCACGGTGATTTTGTTGTCAGCGAATGGAGACCCGGCGAGCACGCCCTCCAGGTATTGGAAGGGGGACTCATCAACACCGGCCAGCTGCCACACCATCTCCAGATGGTTGATGTGCACCGTTGCATCAACGCCATCAGTGCCCGGGGTCACCGCCACAAATCGGAACCTCCGGTGCACGTGACCATGCTCATCAGCAGGGAAGGTGCAACCGCTGATCAGATCCCGGAGTTGCAGGCGTTGGGCTTCATTCATAAGGGCTCCACAGGTGCGTTTCAGATGCTCCCTAGGTTACGCACCAGCGCCCAAAAACCCCCCTTGAAAAACGCCCCGTTAGGCAGCATCACCGGCATCGCTGCCAGCGTCTCCCATGGTGGCCCTGGAGCTGGCCTCGACAAGCCTAGAAGCCGACTCCTGGTACGCCAGAACCCTGGCATGCAACTCAACGGCAGCATCGATCAGATCCTGCTCTACCTCGGCCACTGTCCATTTCTTCCCATGGCTCATGTGCGACTTCATGATTTCGGAAAGCTCAGGGGGGATCACCTCCTGAATCTCCTCAGGAACCTCGCAATAGTCGGAGGCATGTTGATAGTCCCACCCCCACCAGTACCAACCCTCTGGCCTGTATCCATCGCCCCCCGGGCCCCGGAAAGTGATGCTCCCGTGGACCTGGAGCACCAGCTCGTCCATTTCCGCCATCCAGTGCTCATTGGGCACGCCAATGTAGGCGCAGAGCCCCACGAAACGATGAATGATCAGGCCCCGAAAGGGTGTTCCAGCCAGGAGTCTATCGAAGAGCGGAGGCTTCAGCATGTCCTACGCCACAACGTCGGTTTCGGCCTGAAGCAGCCACTTCTGCGCCAAGGCACGGAATGCAGGTTCAATGGCTTTGGCCTGGGCCGCGCCAGCAGCCACATTTCGCTGGTGGCCACCAGCCTGGCCATCCTCCCAGTAGCGGCGGGCATAGGCAACCATCGCATCTACGCCCTCCCCTCCCGCCCCAACGGCCAACGTCCTCATGGCCGCGCCGACGTGATCGCCTGCCCCTGGAATGCGGTCATCGCCGAGAGCTGCGCACCAGCCGTGGGCAGTGGGCGCGTTTGCCTCATCGAAAGCGGCAAAGACCTTCATGATCGCTGTGGCCAGCACCAACGGGTGGCCGGGGTAGACCATGGGGGCTCCGGAGAGGTCAAGGATGACGTTTCGGCCGTGGATATGGGGCTCAGCAGGGGTAAGGTCTAAACTTCCCATAGATGGGGTCCTTAGGAGGTGTCCAGGAATTAAAGCACCACAGTGCCGTCTTCCAGAAGGGTCGTGGTGTCCTCGTCGATCACGTTGTCGCACCACAGGTGCTTCTCGATGTAGTGCAGCGCTGCCAACAATGTGTCGAAATCGTGCCTGTCCTCTTCCGTCCCGTAGGACTGAGACACCAGTCGCGCCTTACCGGTTTTCTTGGCGTAGCGCAGCTCCCACGAGCGCAGTTCTGGCTCTTGGTGGGAGACTGCAAATCGCACCCACCCCTCCCGAGAACCACCCTTGATGGGCTTCATCGCGGGGGAAAAGTAGATCACCGCCGCCGCGACTCGATCAACAGCCCCGCGCTCACCCCTGTTCAGGCCGAACCGCAGCACCGTTTGGTTGGTGTCTGTCCAGGTGCCACCAAGACCAAAGCCCCACCTCCCCGCCACCTCACCCAATGCCCTGTAGAAGACCATCGTGCTGCCCTCGCCCGAGTTCATCAACTCCGCCAGATCCGGATGTTCCCCCCAGCTCTGCAGCTGCGACATAGCAATGGCTTCACGGATGTCTTCAACCAGGTTGCTCGCACGTTCTTCCGACCGCTCAGCCGCTTTGACCGCCTTCTGCGCGATCGCCAGTTTTTCTTGGGCCTGCACGAGCTGGGCGCGCAGCGAGGCAAGGCTGTCTGTGACTTGGATGTTCATGGGGTTGGCTCTGCCTGAGGAATAAAAATGGAGCGGGCGGTGATCACCTTCTCCGCGAACGTCACAGGTCCTGCATGGGCATCCACCTGCAGAACCCCTTTATTGCACGCCAACCAAAGCAGACTATCCACCGTCGCGATGCGATCACCAGTGGATTCGGCGAGTGGCCGGCATAAAGCCATGCAGGCGGGGAAACGGTACTTCACCGAGCGCCGAGGTCGATCCGCAAACCCTGCCAGGCGCGATTGCCAGAGATCAGGCTTCACCAGGTCGGCCCCAAAATTCTTGGCCAGCTGGAACTGCGTATCGTCCCCCACGAACGGTAGAGACCCGCACCACTCCACCAGGGCCTCCACGCTGCCAACGGACACAACCCCCTGCAGGGATTCGAAATCCTTTTCGCGTTCGTTCCATGCCCGTTCGATTGCAGCTGCTTTTGCCCGGTACCCAAACGCCTCCACGACCGGTCTGCCATCGTTGATAGCGTCCCATACCTTGCGCTCGATGGTGCGCGCCGCCTGTGCCGAGCGGCCTGCACACAGGATGATCCAGATGACCTCACTGGCCATCCTCTCGGGTGAGACCGGGGGAGAGAGCGTCTTCTCCGACCAGTCCACCATCTGCAGAGCATCGGTGTCGTTGGCCAGCATCCAAGCCCGCAGCTCGGTGTACATGGCCACCGGAACACGCGTTGACGGATCAGGGACTGTGAAAACGGCCATCTGGAGAAAACTTTAACCGGTTAAATAATCGTTATGAGTCTTTATGAGTGGCTGCAGAACGGAGCCCCGAGACAGATCGCACCAAGGCTGGCACTCAGCATCACCCAGCCGACGTTGAAACAGGCAACTCGCTATTCATGTGGGGTGCGAATCTGCAAGCGTGAAGCATCAGTGAAGAGTGGGGGCGGTTTCTTCTGCCAAGCTGAAAACGGTTTGCACATCGCCGCCACACACCTTGGGAGCCGAAACCACTAAGTCAGCTGCCATCAGCAGCGTGAGTGCATTCGATGCCTGGGCGAGGCCACCCAGCGCGCGGGCCGCATCGGACATCAAAAACCCGCTGCGCTCGCCATGGCAGGTGGCATGAGGCATGTGGAGCGGACGAAGGGCCTCAATCGCATCAGTCAATGTCATGGTCCCATCCATAACCTGGGTCATGCAGCAGAGGGCGAAGGGAGGAAACCAATCCCGGAGAGCACATCGGTCTTCCCGCCAACATCCTGCTGCAGAAGGGCCGTGGACAAGCGGCGCTTCGTGTACTCAAACGACTGTGCAGAGTCGCCCGCCACATGCGCGTAGTCTGCAAGCGTCGGCTTGGCTTTGACTGTGCGAACGTGGGTGGCCAAATTGACCATCTCCATGGCGCAATCCAGGTGGGCCAACATCGAGGCCTGAACCTCGGAGAACCACTGCTCCTTGGGAATGTGCTGTGAATACGCCTCCCGCTGTTTGACCACGGTACGGGACTTCAGCGTCCTGATCAGGAAGCCAAACTCGTTACCGGCCTGTCGCTCCTCGACGAACTCCACACAATCCTTGGGCGAGGCGAAAAGGTAGTAGCTGCTATGACCGTTGAGCCTGGCAACCTTGAAAGCGGGGTATTGCGAATTCATGTTTTTGGCCGTCTACAAAAGGGAGATTCACGGGTGGAATTGACATCCTCGCGAGCCATCTATCAGCTTGAGAGGGGCCACAACTACACAGGAGCAAAAGCCACAAGAACCATCCCCACCGTCGTAAAAATCAACCCCAACATGAAAAGCGCCTTGCGGTGTTCTGCGGAGCGGCGCCGGAACACGATGCGGGCCGTGAGCCAAAGCCCGAATCCAAACATGCACGCGAAGCCCGTGCCCTCAAGCGCCCGAGTCCAAGAAAACATGGGTTGGAACACAACGTCCCAATCAATGTCGATAAAGGCCGCAGGAAGTTTGGGCGTAGTTATGACGGCGTGGAAGCGCAAACCGATCGCGTAGAGGGCCCCATAGATGAGCGACCATGCAAACCAAAGGTAAGGTACTTGGACCACATCGCGAGGCGGATACAAACCGAGAACGTCTTGCTTTTCCATTGAGGGCTTTCTGTATTCAGACGGGGTGGCAAGCGCCAGAAGACGATGCACGCTGGATGTCGGGGTTCAAATCGAAAGGCCCCCCCGCAGTTAAGGCAACCGATTGCATTCGGACCCATTGTCTCAAGATTCAATCAGAATTGCCACACAAAATAAAGGATGTGGAAATATGTGCACATCAGTCGCACACGGCCTGCGGAGCTATCGCTGAGCCCTAGCGATTCCTCTTGGGGGGCGGAGAGAGCTGCAGGACAGGTAGCACTGACTCAATTCCTCGGCGGACCATCGCGTCAACAACCTGCGTGCGGTCGTCACCAAAAAGGCCGGTACCCACAAGCTGATCCACGTACTGATTGATGTGTCCGCTCGCACGGATAACCACCTGATCATCACCCAGCTTCACCCAGGACTTTTCGCTCGATGGTTTGATGGCAAGCTCCTCCGCTGCCTCCATCGGAGACGCTCCATCGCTGCCCCCTTCACCGAAGATCCTCTGCAAGTATGGATCATCGAGCTTGATCACCTCATCGGCCACCATGGCAGGCATGCCGTGATCCGTAATCAGCAGGTAGCGAACGGCGGTGCGAAAGTCGTTGAGCGTCACGGGGGCCTCGGCAGGCAAGGGGCTGTGCGCCGCAGGAACCTCTGCCTTTCTTGACTTGTTGGGGGGCATGGTGGGGCTCATTGCGGGATTGATGACGCCTGAAGGTTCCGTCTGGCCTGCAACCCTCTGGATGATCGCTGCTCTGCCCTTTGGAGGTCTTTCAGCTTTTCATGCCGCCGCTCGATCGCTCGGAACTCCTCCCCGTTCAACTCACGGCCTTGGTCGAGAACCCGCTTGACGAACAGTGATGTGGCAGGATCGGTCTCGGCGTATTTGCTGATCTCATCGTAGACCTGCAGGGGCACATCCTCAAAGGAATGACTCGCCACAAAGAACAGGTCGTAGGGGGGCGCTGAGCCTGACACCTGCCCATGGACGAACCATGAGAAGGGAATTACGTTCAATCCCAAAAACAGCACGCCCAGTCGTTGAGCATCCTGCAAGAGAAGCTCTAGACCAACCAGTGTGAAAGAGGTTGAGAGCATCGCGATGCAGATGTTCCTGCGCTTGGCCATCTTGTCTGCGCTGCGCTCCCAAGCTGCCCTGCTTGCCTCAAACTCGGCCTTCAAACCTGCCCACTGCACGGTTGTGAGGGGCTCCTCCTCCACGTTGACAAACTCTGCACGCAGCTTGGCCCAATCGGAAAATGTAGGGTTCATGGTCAGCCCCGACGTTGCTTGCCAGACCACAAGACCATCAGTACACCTGCAGCCGCGAAGAGCACGGCAGGGACTAACCGATGGTTCAACAGAGCAAGAACGGCGGCAGCTATCGATGCAAGAGCAGCCGCGCGCAGAACAGTCCGGGTTTTCATAGAGATGACTTTCGAGTTTCTTGTTGGTACAGCAGCGAGAGAACCCTGGATCAGGCGTTCTTCAACGGGTATCCCAGCGCCTTGATCAGCTCCAGCTGACCGTCCATGACAAGGACCTGCACCAGATCGTTTTGGGAGACCAACTTAGGAGCTGGGAGTGATTGCAGAGCCCCCTTCTTGTCCACCCAGAAGTTCACAGCAAACAACTTGCCGTTCGAGGACTCGGCCCAAACGATCCAGTTCCTGGTGCGATCCGTTTCAGCCAGGTGGTGAGGCACCCTCTGGACATACAGGATTTCGCTCTTTGCGCCATCCCAAACAACTGCGGCGCCATCGATGGCGGTGACGGCCGACCACCCTTTGAACTGGATCGGGACGGTGGTTGGAGCGGCCTCCATGCCCTCCTCTATCGCCACAGATTCGAGGTGGTTGTCGTACAGAGTGGCGCCCGTACCAACAACCAGGCAGACCGCAAACATCCAACGCATGAAGGTGGATTTTTTCATTTCGAGTTGAGGTTTCATGCCGGATTTACAGGAATGCCGATGCGCTTGAGAACGTCCAACTCTCGCTTCTCGACAAGCATGTCGATGACTTCAGTCTGCTGGACCACATTGGGCTTCTCTGCGGGGAATACCTCGCCCTCATTGCCAACGACGTATGGCACTGTGAAATACCGGCCCGAGGGCGTCCTGGCCCAGACGATCACGCATTCCCAGCAGCGAGACCCGTTCAGTTGCAGGTATAGAAGCTCACTCGAAGAACCGCTCCAGGCGACAGCCTCGCCCCCTTCACGGGTGATCGAAGTCCAAGCGGAATGGAAATGGTTTTTGACAAGTGCCGGAGCACGCTCAAGAGCGCTGCGTCTTGCAGCTGCTTCTCTCTGATCCCAGAGATGCTGCAAGAACCAAGGCCCAAGAATCACCGTCACAACCAGTACATGGAGTCGATACCTTCTGAAGAACTTCCTCATCCGGCCCCCGTTACAGAATAAATCCCAAGCTCTTCAACTCCAACTCAATGGCCAGCATGTCCAACTGGCGGGCATTCAGCACTGCATCCAACACTTCGGCATCCTTCTCAAGAATCCGGGAGTGCCAGAGGAAGCCCAGTCCGGTCGCGCCACAGGTCAGCGCTGCAGCTACAACTGCCGCTATGGTCATCCAGTCGGCGCCGTCCAATCCCAATGTCGCCTTCCCCAGCTCGGATTCCAGGAAGATCCCGAAGACCACCATGAGCGCGGCTGTAGCCAAGAAGGAGAGCCCAATATCGCGGTAGTAGCTGGGACTCATCGTGCTGTCAAAATAGCTGTAGACCAGCTCCCGGTCGCCCTCCGAGAGGGAGCTGAGAACATCCTGTCGTTTGGGTGAGTTGCCCACCTTCAGGGCATTGAGTTCGCGATGAGAATGCATGGGGAAATTGTCGGGGTGGCATGCCCAAAAACACCCCGCGAAACACGCCCGAATCGGTCGCATCTCGGCGGACGATCGCTTTCGCCGCTCTCTGCTTGCCCTATTCCCCAAGACTGCTGGTAGCCGCACTGGAAGTCATTGCCGTCCGACAGGGGCATCACTGGTTCCAAAGAGCCCCTTGCGCTTGAGGCGGGCGCGAAGTGAGCGATCTGTAACCACAACGGTTTTCTCATCACCGTGTGCACCGCTGACCGTGTACGCCAGGTCATAGCTGTCGATCGACGAACGTCGGCAACCTGTTATGTGGGCGCCGACACCAAGCCGTGCCTTTTGTAGCGCCAGCGCATTCGCTTCATTGCATGCCGCAGTCGATGTAAGGGCGTGGCCCATGGAACGACCGTTGCGGCACCTCAGACAGACGCATACCCCGCTGTGAGCCTGTTCGACCGTCACTCAGCACTCCATTCGCGAAGACGCTTGGCAAAAGATCCACTCTCATGGCATGAGCAGTTCACTCGCCTTGAGCGCGCCAACGCCCAGATGGACGATGCAACCGTGGGTTCGCCCAACGGGTGCAACACGGTGCGCCAGTAGCGGGCGTTTTGTGCCTTTTGGCACTCGCCGCCTTCGTTCAACCCAGCGCCGTCTTCATCCAGGGTCTGCAGAAGCGAGTCAACCTCAGCCTTCGAGTGCAGGAATCGGGGCAAGAAGTGCCTCTCGAAGTGAATGTCCTTGATGAAGTCCCAGTCGAACAATCGCCGTTCTGAGACCAGCTGCTGCGAAATTACCTCCACGGAGGAGTGCAGCGACAGGGACAGTCCTTGCACTTGTGGGGCAGAAATAGAAGACGCTGGTGCAGCAATCATGGTTTCGATGCTCCAGCAGCGGGGATTTCGATCTCGAATTTGCTCATGAATGCCTCCCATAGCCCACGTTATTGAGGGTTTCAGTCTAGGAGAAAAATCCCGAAACTGCAACACGATACGCCGGATGTGTTGCTATTGCATAGCCGGGAAGAACCATTGCAAACTTACAAAATGAGCGTGATATCTGAAGCTGCCAAAGAAATGTTGACGTTGGCATTTCCTCTTTGGATCATGGGCGCCGAACTTCACCTGGGGGTAAAGATGGGAACCAAGTTGCACCAGCTCGTCGCGTCGTACGCCAAGACTGACCCAGCGCTAGTGATCAGCGACCGCCTGCTGATTGACCTGCTGACGCGTCGCCTCGTCGTGGCACTGTCTCAGTTTGTTGGGAAGTACCAGAAGTACCCGGATGTTCCGGCCGTTCAGATAGGACTGGCGAGCTGCAGCTACCAGCCTAAGCAGGCGAATTGGAAAGTCTCACTGCCACCCGATGGCGGCACCACAGGCAGATTCCTGATCGAGAGCACTGCCTCTTTCTCGGCAAGGTTCGGAGTAACCAAAGCTGGGGATGCGTCGATGGGGCTTTTCGTGGTCGATCTGGAGGTCGTACGGGTGAGCACCACGGGAACTGCGAGCAAAAACACGCTGGCGCTGGGCGAGGTGCACCTGGACTTCCGAACAACCATCGTCACTGATGCCAATGCCGCAGCGAACGCAGCAGCACTCGGCTTAGGCGACAGAGACATCGCTCGTTTAGAAGGGCTCGTGGCTGGGTCAATCGCCCCGACAGCAGTCCGAAAAATCTTCACGGGTGCCCCGAAAATTGATCTGCAGAAGATATTCCCGACCGTTCAGTTCACAGGGGCCGCAGAGCTGGCCATCATCCCGGATGGGCTCCTCATCATTGCGAAAAACGGATGGACTCTTGATGAGGCACAGCGATGTGAATGCGGGGCAACGGCTCCCGAGATAGTCATCACTCCGCCTGATCGCGTAGAAGGGGAGTACGACGGAGCCCCTCTGCCCGTCAAAGTCAGCATCCCACCTGCACGTAACCCGCCCTGGCCGATAGAAACGCCTGTGGCGTCTGACGTGGGGCTCTACATGCCCCAGGCAACAGTCGATGCCTTGACCTCTGGCCCCTACCCTGCCATCAACGACTACGACGAGGACAATGGTTTTTTCGGGTGGACATACGACTACTCGATTGGATTTTCGAATGTCAAAGCCAGTCTGAAAGATTCCCGGGCGACCATCGTGCTCACCATCGACTTCTACGTCACCGGCACAGGCACGGTGAACGTAGACATCCCCTGCGTTGGCCGAACCACTGCGGGGATCTTCTGGGCTCACAACCGCACCGATGGGCCGTCGTCCATTACGTTCGGCATCACCCCGCGCCTGCAGCCAGACGGCAAGATCGTTTTAAAGCCAGAACTGCTGGACCTGGAGATCAAACCTTTCAGCTGCGAGTGCGTGATTGCGGCGCTGTCGGCACTGTCATTCTTTGGCACCGTGGGGACGGTCGCGGCCTTTGTGATCAACGAAATTATCCGCAGGATGATTGCTCACAACCTTCCCAGCCTGATTTCTTCCAGCGTGAAGGATTCGATGGGCAAGCAGATGTGGACACTGCTGGACCTCACCAAGTTGGACGTTGGGGCCATCTATGGCCACAACTTTGGGGTGCGCGAAGCTTTCAGCCGCGAGCCCGATTCGCTGCTGGTCGGTCTTGCGCCGCGAGATTACTGATCGAGGGGCTCTGGAGTGGTCCACAGGCTCAACCAGTAACCTGGCTGGGAGGTCAGGTATTTCTCTGCGCTTGAGGGTAAGATTGGCGCGTGGTCGAAAGGCCACCGCGCACAACAGGCGCATCCCACCCGCCAAAGGGAAGCTGGCAACGGCACTGTTCTGAATTTCTTGCACAACCTGGTTTACTTCGGGTTCTTGCGACGGTAGGCGGGTGTCGTTTTGCATGGGCCCGTGGAGTAACACCATGTTGAACACGCCCCCCTCTACCCTTGATGGCCTCAAGCGCCATGCCAAGAAGCTCAGTAAAACCCTGGGCATCCCCCTGTACCAAGCGCAGCAACAAGCCGCCGTCTTCTGTGGCTATCCGACTTTTGCCGTCGCCCAGAAATCACTTGCTGGGAACCCGCCCCCGGGAACAGCCCGGATCGCCAGCCCCAAGCACAGGCTCTATGTTTCCACCTGGTGGACAGACCGGGAAACCCGCCAATCTGGCCGCGAGGTCTGGTGGATTGACCTCAGCGCGCCCTTCTCTGAACTTCTGACCCCTTCGCAAATGCGCCTGCCGGGTGCTTTCGCACGGCTCACGCCCCTGGCTGAAGACCACCTCTTCCTGGACTACAGGCACGACTCACAGGAACGCGCGAGGCACTACATTTGCCTCTGCCTGCGTACCTGGCAGTTTGCGGACGCCACCAAGTTGCGCCCCTCAACGACCCACAGCCGGGTCTACCCAGAGGGCAAGTCCAGCAATGCCATACCGGGCAAAGACCACTACAGCGGCTGGTATGACCCCGTGTCAAAGGGCTACGTGTTCGTGGATGAACCGTACGAGCCCGCTGCGCTGCGCAAAGCCGACGCGCGTGCCCAATGGGCAGAGCAACACCAGTTCGATATCGCCAAACCCCAATGGCCAGGCATGTACCTGCCCGGTGGCGAAAGCGGCTCCCGGTTGTACCTTGTGGCTAGCAAGAAGAACGGCCCCCCACTGGCCCCCCTGGTAAAGGCTCTGGACCAACTGCCGCAGCCACCAGTTCCAGAGGCCTGGAAAGGTGACTCGGCCACGGGGCTCAGCCACTTCGTCAGCCCCGGGGCTTCAACCGCCCTGAGCAAGAAGCCTGCTCCCCCCAAGAAGTCAGGGGCGCAGCCCCCAGCGCCACGTGGCAAGCAGCCTAACCGGATGCCGATTGAGACCCATGAGCGGCTTGGCGGTCTGCTGAAGATCGTGAACGCCGACACGTACATGCGTGAGGGCGTGCGTAACCGCATGGTCAAGCTGCGCGGCACACTGGACAGTTGGATCCAGACCGAATACACCCCTTTGCAGCTGCCCTTTGACCGGTTCACAGAGGTGTATTTCGGCGATGCGCCGCCCACCCGCTTCGAAAAGTCGATGCCTCAGCATCTTCGTGAGACCCACATGGCGTCCTTGGCAGAGGCCAAACAGATCCTGATGGATCACTACACGCCCACGAAGGCGCGGACGCTGGCCAGCAGCATCGACCAGATGATTAAGTCCCTGGCGACTTGGAAATAAGCGAGTGCATTTGAGGCCGGGTCAACCTTCCATCAGGGTGACCTGGCCCGGAATCCCAGCGCGCGGAGGGACGGATATGGCTATTTTTTGCGTCCAGCCGTCCTGGAAGCTTTTTGAAGTTCAATGACCAATGCTTTCGCATCACGTTGGTGCGATTTGCAATTCTCCAAAACCTTCGCCGGGTCTTCCTTGTGCAGAGAGATGTATTCAAACTCCAGACGTGCATTCGCTGCAATTCGCTTGGCTACCATTTCTGGGTAGTCATCAGTCAATAGGTCGGAGGCCCGGACGTATTGGAGAAATGCCACTTCGGTATCCACCGCAGGGACATAACTGAAGGAGTCAGCAACAGACATGCATGCTCGCAATTGCCCGATCAGATTCGTCGCATATGGCAGCTTTATCTCCATGTCCGCCCTGGTGATTTTTGCATGAGCAAAAAGAGGAATTGCAAGACATGCGGCAGTGAGAAATAGAGCTTTTCGGTTCATTTTGAGAGGGTAAAAGCCAATTGTAAGGTCCGGTTTTCGGGAGAAATTGCTTCTCAGCCGTGTGCTGCAAGCCTCTTCCAATGAGACGATTGACGGGGCTCGACAGTCCACGGCGGCCGACCTTGCTGACGAACCACCACTGTCAAAGCGCCTTGAAGGCCTATACAATGTTGCGGAAATGATGCAGGCTACGCTTGCTCGTCGTTCCTAGCTGGGGAATCAAACAAACAGCGCCTACTTGGACTGGCACACCAGCCACCACCTCAACCCTCCCGGGACTTCTGTTCCCGCATGGGCAGTGGTCTCGGACATCTACCGGAGACCACGATGACCACATGCCAACGCGTAGCGCGGCGCAACATCCCAATCACTGATCGCCCATTGGCGTGTCCACCAAACCAGAGCTACCGCCTCAAAGGTGCTTTCGGCTGGATCATGATCGGCGCTATGAATGACCAGGACGCCATG
>Ga0307998_1000349_pt1 | contig 26834 bp, 24 predicted proteins | sample Davwhametageno37_FD_203147 | JGI IMG/M metagenome (GOLD analysis project Ga0307998, IMG submission 203147) | Marine microbial communities from Davis Island wharf, Antarctic Ocean - #37 | ecosystem: Environmental > Aquatic > Marine > Unclassified | place: Antarctic Ocean: Davis Island wharf... | reverse complement strand
CCAGTTAGTATTTCCCCTAACAACAGAGTTAGTTTTATTCTCCAATTCTCTTATTACTTACTATTTATTGGTTCTATTTCTAAATGGACTAAAGGACTAAGTATTGAACTAAAAGTAATTAAAAGAAGACACCTAAACTATTATTTGCTAGCGCATGGAGGTTAGAATAATTGGTCAAACACTGCTCAAAATTCAACAATAACAAATCATTTACCCTAATTTTTAAGGAGGAGTTGGAATATCTGGTACCAGGTGTTTACACCCCTTTTTAGAGTGCCGGTGAGGTTAGAATTAGAGCAACTAAAGATGGCCAAGACTTAATTTTAAACTGTCCTTTTAGTTTTGAAATACCCAACGCAGCACCTAATAGTAACAAGAATATTTATAACGGAACTGATAATGGTACTTTTGTAGATTGGGCGAATACTGGAAATTCATTTACATTCACCAACTACGGATATTTAGGATCTACAAGTTCTTTCGGTTGGCTAAATGCCGATATATTTACGGTAAGCGCTTCATCAAGTACAATTTTACATTTGCCTCTCTAACCAAAAACCTAACCAATATAGGAATCTTCATTTACATTCCTTCTACTAGAACGGTAATGCAAGTGTATGGCCTAACCTCAGGTGCAATCTCTAATAGTAAGCTATTAAAATTGTTTTGATGGCTCAAGATTCCAATGGTCAACTTTTTAGTTATACAGAAAGTAGAACCGTTAATAGCAATGCTACTATTACAGTAAGTTTAACCCAAACAACTGATGATACTTTAACAACTCATTTAGACGCACTATAAGAATTTTAGCGAATGATTTAGTGTAAACAAAAAGAATAAAAACCTACTAACGCACATCGCATATAAGGTTATTAATTTTTAGACAGAAAAGGGAGTAGCTTTATATATTCCTACTTTTTTTTATACTATTACAGTTACGTTTTAATTTCCAAACACCTTTTTTAATAAATCTGTAGCTCTTGCTCCAGGGTTCTTTCTAATATTCAACTCTTCTTTTGCTACCTGAATAAACAAACCATTCAATGCTTTTTCAGTAACATAATCCTCTAAATCTGGATTTACCTTAGTTACAAAAGGAATTTTATTATACGAACCAAAAACTGTTTTCCAATGTTTTGTTGCACCTACTTTATCTAATGAAACTTTAATAACTGGTTTAAATTTTTCTGCTAATACAGCGTAAGTTACCTTATTTAAATAGTTAGTAGCAGCATTATCTTCTCCTTTTAAAATATTCATTGCGTCAGTTAAAGTCATTCCTTTAATTGCAGCAACAAATATATCTTTTGCTCCAGCAGCAGCGTCTTCTGCTGCATGGTTCATACTTTCTATCGCTTCATCCACTTTTTCACCCTGCCCCATACTCCTAAGCTTACTTTCTACATTCTTTGCTTCGACTGGCATAGGTATTTTAATTTGTACATCTTTTAAATAACCATCCTTCTTATTTAATTGAGTTACTCCTTTTTTCACACCTTGATTCAAGGCTTCTTTTAGTCCTTTACCAATTTCCTCTTCACTCAAAGATCCTCTCGGATTTATAACAGAAGCATTTTCCTTTGCCGTAGCTTTAGCTTTATTCCTAATGTCTTTCCAATTTTGGGCTGAAACATTTAGTGTAGAAAATGTCATTAATCCAATTGTCATATATAGTATTTTTTTCATATCTATTCCGTTTAATTAATCATAATATGTAGACCAAAAGAGAACCTTAAAACATCTGTTTTGGATTTAAATTCATCGTATGCATAAGTTCCATCAGCATATAAAACCAAACTAGATGGATCCATATTTTTAGTTGAAGTCCCATAAAGTTGAGTCACCTTAAAGTTTAAAAATAACATTTCGTCTCTACGAACCATTATTTTTAATCCACCACCAAAACCGTAACTCCACGAACTTGTGGTGTTACTATTCGTTTCTTTCGGTAGTTCACTCTCTATAGAATATAGATATGTAGAGAGTTCCTGTTCTACAACAAATAATCTACCCCCTGCTAAACCTTCAAAATATGGCTGGATTGGAAAATTTATGCTTTTTAAAGGATATAATCTAGCCGTTAGATGCATAGAAATCATAGATCCTGAAACTTTTGAATAAATATCATAATCCCCAACTCCAAGAGTATTATCTTGATAAGTATCTTCCGCTCTACTCATAAAATAGTAACCTAAACCAAAACCTAGATCTAATGGATTTTTTTTACCTAAAGGAAAAAGGGTAGTTAATCCAAACCCTCCCATTCCAGGGTTAGAATAAAACTCTTTAAATTCTCCTGTAGGAAAGGCAGCTCTTATATCTATCTCTACCGTAGCTCCAGGATCCAGAAGCGACTTCTTCTCATACGTAAAATTCTCTACAGAAGGAGCAACTGTTAAACTATCTGATTGCGAAAATATTGAACCCGAAATCAGGCTTAAAAATATAATAAAATAATATTTATTTTTCATTTAACTCGTTTTATTTAATTCGTTTATTTCTTTTCAATATTAATGCCAAACTGACATTTTCTTCTTTTATTCTTAACAATGTATAATATTACGTCTCTTATTTGTGTTTTTTTATATCTTTAACCTTCAAATTTAAAAGTATAGAATAATTATGGGTTTTCCTTCAGATATAGAAATTGCACAAGCAAATAAAATGGAGCATATTAGAGATATCGCTTCAAAACTAAGTTTAGTTGAAGATAATTTAGAAATGTATGGTAAATACAAAGCTAAATTACCGATCAATATAATTGATGAATCCAAGCTAGCTAATAACAATTTAGTTTTAGTAACAGCTTTAACACCTACTCCTGCTGGAGAAGGAAAAACAACTACTTCTATTGGATTAACAGAAGGGTTAAATAAAATTGGAAAACAAGCTACAGTTGTTTTAAGAGAACCTTCATTAGGACCTGTTTTTGGAATTAAAGGTGGCGCTGCTGGTGGTGGTTTCGCTCAGGTAGTTCCTATGGAGGATATTAACCTTCATTTTACAGGTGATTTTTCTGCCATAGAAAAAGCCAACAATTTATTATCTGCATTGTTAGATAATAATTTACAATCAAAAACTAAAAGCTTAAACATCGATCCTAGAACAATTGCTTGGAAAAGAGTAATGGATATGAATGATAGAGCTTTACGTGATATTACTATTGGATTAGGAGGAACGATGAATGGTATTCCTCGTCAAGATGGATTTAATATCACTCCTGCCTCAGAAGTAATGGCCATTTTATGTATGACTAAAGATTTTGCAGATTTAAAAACCAGATTAGGGAATATTTATTTAGGGATGACCTTTAAAAAAGAACCTATCTACGCTAGAGATCTAAAAGCTGAAAATGCGATGGCTATCTTATTAAAAGATGCGATTAACCCTAACCTTGTTCAAACACTAGAAGGTAATCCTGCTATTATCCATGGTGGACCATTTGCAAACATTGCACAAGGAACCAATACTACTTTAGCAACTAAAATGGGGTTAACACTTTCTGATTATGTAGTTACAGAAGCAGGTTTTGGTGCTGATTTAGGTGCTGAAAAATTTTTAGATATTAAATGTGTTGCTGGTGGTTTAGCTCCTAAAGCGGTAGTAATTGTTGCTACTATTAGAGCGTTAAGACATCATGGCGGAGCTACTAAAGATCAATACAATGATGCTAGTGTAGAAAGAGTTGGAAATGGTTTTCCGAACTTAGAAAAACACATTGAAAACATGAAGAAGTTCGGTTTCAATCCGGTTGTTGCAATTAATGCATTTCCTACAGATACGGCTGAAGAAGTGCAATTAGTACAAGAGAAATGTAAAGCGATGGGTATACAAGCTGTTGTTGCAGAAGGATTTGCTAAAGGTGGTGATGGAATGACTAATCTTGCTAAAGCAGTTGTAAAAGAAGTAGAAAGTGGAAACAATAACTTTAAACCATTATACAATAACGATTCATCAATAAAAGATAAAATTGAAACCATTGCCAAAGAAATTTATGGTGCTGATGGTGTCGATTATTCTAAAAAAGCAGAAGCAGGTTTAAAAAGAATTACAACTTTAGGTTTAGATGGATTACCAGTTTGTATGGCTAAAACACAAAAATCATTTTCTGATAACGATAAATTATTAGGTCGCCCAACTGGTTTTAGAGTTATTGTTCGTGAGTTTGAATTTGCTGCCGGAGCAGGTTTTGTAATCCCTATTTTAGGGAACATGATGCGTATGCCTGGATTACCAGCTAAACCAGCATCCGAGAATATGAGCATTGATAATAATGGTAAAATTTCAGGATTATCATAAGTAACAACTAATTACAAAAAAAGCCTCCCGAAATAAATTAAGGAGGCTTTTTTATATCTATAATCAATTGTTATTTTAATACCGAATCGTTAAAATAGGTTTAAAAGTATTTTTCACTAAATCTTGGGAGATACTCTCTTTAAACAGTCTCTTTACAATACCTTTCCCATGAGAGCCAATAGCTAACATATCAATATCGTTATCTATATTATAGTTTAGCACACCTAACTCTCTTGTTTTATCTTTATAAACTGAACTTTTAATTAATTTTTTATACAATTGAAAATGTTCTTTAAAAAGATTCATTTTATTGATAATATTTTTCGCCCTTTTATCCTTTTCAGAAGTCACAAGTCTTAACAAATGGATTTTTGCATTAAACGTATCAGCAAAAGCTTTTACTGTTTCAAAAACGGTATATGATTCTGCTGAAAAATCAGAGGGAAACAAAATTGAATCTATATCTAAACTCAACATTTTATGTTTAATAGTTAACACATTAAACTGAGAGTTTCTAATTACATTTTCTGTGGTACTCCCCATTATGATCTCCCCAACATTAGAAACCCTGTTATAACCCATTAAAATTAGCTCTATATCAAATTCAATCCCAACTTTATTAATCGTTTTCGTAATACTTTTCCCCTCATATGTTATCATTTCAACATCTACTTCTTTAAAAAAGGGCAACGCTCTAATTTTCTCTAATTGATCCTTTACACGCTCCACATCTATAGTAATGTGCAACACAATTAACTTCCCTCCTTTTGACTTTGCAATAAAAGAAGCATACTCTAAAGCATAAATAGAGTTCTCTGAAAAATCGGTCGGAATTAAAATGTTATTCATCTTTATTAAAATATTTTCTCTGTAAATTTGACGAAAATATCAGAATGAATTCAACAAAACCACTAATTCTTATAGTAAATGATGACGGAATTAATGCTCTTGGCATTTTATCTTTAACCGCTGTTGCAAAAGAATTTGGCGAAGTTATTGTTGTTGCTCCCGACAAACCACAAAGCGGAATGGGACATGCAATAACTCTTGATTCTACTCTTCATATTAAAAAAGTCAATATAGAAGGCGTAAGAGCTTACTCTTGTAGTGGAACTCCTGTTGATTGTGTAAAAATTGCGGTAAACAAATTATTAGATAGAAAACCTGATTTAATTGTTTCTGGAATTAACCACGGCTCAAATTCATCCATTAATGTTATTTATTCAGGCACAATGTCTGCGGCATTAGAAGGAGCCTTAGAAGGAATTCCTTCTGTTGGATTTTCTTTATCAGATCACTCAGTAGAACCTGATTTTACTGCAGCTAAACATTATGCTAAAAAAATAATACAACAATTATTACAAGATAATTACACGAAAAATATATGTTTAAACGTTAATATTCCAAAGCTAAGGACCGATTTAATTGCCGGAATAAAAGTTTGCCGACAAGCCAAAGGGAACTGGGAAGAGGAATATGATGAAAGAACGGATCCAATGGGAAGAAAATACTATTGGTTGACTGGTAAATTTGTATTAGAAGATGAAGGAACCGACACTGATGAATGGGCACTAACCAATAACTATGTTTCCGTTGTTCCTGTTCAGCAAGATGTAACCAACTACGCTATACTAAACGATATTAAAAAATTAGAAAATGAATAAATTAGATTTAAAAAAAGGAGACCATCTCCTAGTTGGATTAATACCTGCTTTAATCTTACCCATTTTAATCATGTCTCTTATTCTTAGATACTATTCTAGTTTTACAATCGAGTACATAATCAACAACCCAATGTTTAGTCCTTTGGTTAATGATTTAAAAGGAGCATTATTAATTAATTTAGGATTATTTTTCCTTTTTTACTGGTTAAAAAAAGACAAATCGGCTAAAGGTGTTTTACTCGCCACATTGCTTTATGCTGCTATTTATATTTACTATATGTTCTTTATGTAATTATTATGAAGTACTATTTAATTGCTGGAGAAGCCTCAGGAGATTTACAAGCAGCTTACCTTGTTAAAGAATTAGCACTAGCCGATTCTAACGCTGATTTTAGATGTTTTGGTGGAGAATTAATGGAGCAGCAAGGCGCAACACTTGTCAAGCATTATAAAGAGCTTGCTTTTATGGGCGTTAAAGGGGTCATTATGAACATCCGTACCATCTTTAAAAATATTTCTTTTTGTAAAGAAGACATCAAAAAATATAACCCTGATGTACTTATATTAGTCGATTACCCAGGTTTCAACATGAAAATTGCCAAATGGGCTAAGGAAAATAACATTAAAGTTTATTATTACATCTCTCCTAAAATATGGGCTTGGAACCAAAATAGAGGGCACAAGATTAAGGCTATCGTTGATAAAATGTTTGTTATTCTTCCTTTTGAGGAAGAATTCTATAAAAAGTTTAATTATCCAGTTGATTTTGTAGGACACCCTCTACTCGACTCTATTGCTGATAGGACAACAGTTGAATTTGATACTTTCTGTAAAACGCATAATCTCAATAATAAACCCATTATTGCCTTATTACCCGGAAGTAGAAAACAAGAAATCTCTTCTATGCTAAGCTTAATGCTTTCAGTAGTTGATAAATTCCCTGAGTATCAATTTATAATTGCTGGAGCGCCTTCTCAATCGCTTAACTTTTACAAACAATTTATTAAGACAGATATTACACTCATAGAGAATAAAACTTACGATTTATTACAACACGCAACAGGTGCAATAGTTGTTTCTGGTACAGCAACTTTAGAAACTGCCTTATTTAAGGTTCCGCAAGTTGTATGCTATAAAGCGGACTGGTTATTTTACAATTTAGCAAAGCTTGTTATTAAAGTAAAATATATTTCTTTAGTTAATTTAATTATGGATAAAGAAATAGTTAAAGAATTAATTCAAAGCGAATTAAACACTACTAACTTAACTAAAGAATTAAATAATATAATCATTCCCAAAACGCGTCAACCAATGCTTAAAAACTACGAAGAACTCCATCAAAAACTTGGTGGTATTGGCGCTTCTAAACAAGCTGCAGAATTGATTGTTGATTATTTATCTCATTAATATTTCATTGTGGATAACTGCTTTATTAACAAGCTAATTGTAGTGGTTTAAATAATATTTTTGTCCGATGTTTAGAGGTTTAGCCATATTAATCGTTTTTATAACTCTGTTGTTTCAGAGCGCAGTTGCTAATATAATCAATATTGGCATCTACCATAAGAGTAAAATAACCTCATTTTCTTTTCATCCTGAAGAAGGAAGCTACAGTGTTTTTACCGAACATGGCAAACTATTAGAGATAGATAATTCTGAGCTGTTAGAACTCACGTTCAATGACAACAATATTTCAATCAAATCTATAGACAAAGATTATGGAACATTTAATAAGGTTCGTTTTATTGGTAAATCTTGGAAAAACTCTTTTAAAATTAAGCCCAACAATAGTAAACGTGTCAAAGTATACGAAGACAATCTTTTTGTTACCACACACAACTATTACAACTATTTCCAACTCATCAATAACATAGAAATCAATAATTATGTAGCTGGTGTTGTAGAGTCTGAAGTTGGTAGAAGTCCACCATCTGAGTACTTTAAGCTACAATCTATTATTTGTAGAACCTATGCTTTAAAGAATATAAAACGCCACCAAACAGAAGGTTTTAGCTTGTGCGACAAAGTACATTGTCAAGCTTACAACAGTAAGCCAAAATCGAAACTGATAAAAAAAGCAGCATTAGAAACTAACAATATTGTTATTGTTGATAGTGAAATTGATTTAATTGTTGCCACTTTCTACTCTAATTGTGGAGGAGAAACAGCTAAATCGGAAGAAGTATGGAGAGAAAAACTATACTATTTAAGAACCGTTAAAGACACGTTTTGTTTACACGAAAATAATGCCATTTGGGAAAAAAAAATACCTAAAGAAAAATGGAAAAATTACCTCGTTAATAAAGGTTTTCCGAAAGCCAGCTTACAACATGAATGCGATATTGAGTATTTCCAGAATTGTAGAGAACAGTTTTTTGAGGCTCAAAACATACAAATACCTTTCACTAAAATTAGAAGTGATTTTCATTTAAAATCTGCTCAATTTGATGTTGTACCCATCGGAAAATTTGTAATTCTAAAAGGAAAAGGCTATGGACATGGTGTTGGTTTGTGCCAGGAAGGTGCAATGAAAATGGCTAAAAACGGCTATTCTTATGGTGAAATTTTACATTTCTATTATAAAAATGTACATATGATTAACTTAGAATCATTGTCATTTTTTAAAGCTGATTATTAAATCACTTTACTATAAACATTGTTTTACCATCTTGGTAAACCTCAACAACACTTTCCTTTTTAATAATCATAGTAGGAATACCATCAAAATCTGCAATCTTACCACTTATTGTAATTTGCTTCCCCCTCCATTTTATTAAAGGATCATATGTAAAATTAACAATGTTTTGCTTCCAGATTGCAACTGTAAAAATTTGATTAGGATAGCTTTTATCTAAATTAAAAAACAAATGTCCATTTCGGGTTTTACGCGAACCAACAACAGTTCCTCTGATGGTCATCTTTTTACTCGTTCCCATATTACGCATAGCTTGCACTGTATTAAAAATACCTTTAGGTAAATCTGGCTGATACAATGGCTTAACATCTCCCTTTTGTTTTTCTGGAACCCAAATACTAATATCTTTCTGAGTCTCTAAAAGCTCCTCTAAGCTATCTTCTAACTGATAAAAGAAATTTATACCCGTAACCTCTTCAACCTCGTTAATATCTACTGCATAACTTGATACAGGATATTTAAGTTCTTTGTTAGGCATAATAAACGCAATGGCTTTATTATTAATTAAGTCCAATACGACCTTAAAAAAATATACTGGGATACTCACTTTGTTCATACTTCTTTCTAAAAATGGCAAGCTATCATTCAGTAAAGGTCCAGTTACCACATACAATTGAGTTTTAGGATGCGCGTATACATACCCTCTTAACAACCCCTCCAGGTCTGCCCATTTTTCTCTATTAAATTTAGCCAGTTGGGGCGACATATTGGAATAGAAGTAAGATTCTGATAACGCTTTCTTACTCCATTTAAAATCTGCAGAAGGAGCTAAATGCCCTCTGTCATAGCCAAAACCATCATAATCGTATTTATCTTTAGATCCTTCTTTGAGTGTTTTTAAGAAATAATCTTTTTCAGAAGCAGTTCCGGTCACCACTAAAGAATCAACCCTAAAGTCATCACTTCTACCCGTTTTTCCGTTAATAATATCTGCAGTAATAATGTGAGTAACCCATTTTGCTTGCTCATGTTTTTCTGAATAAACCAAACTCATGGCACTATGGTTAATCAACGTCTCTTCTGGCTGTACTTTAGGTAATCCAACTTTATGAATATCCAATCTAACTTTATTTAACTTTAAATCAATAATCTGATTATCAATGTATAAAACTTCTTTATTTAAAGTTGTTTTTTTATTATTAAGAAGATTTATTTGATCATCTACACTTTGTGAAAATCCGAAAGCACTCGATATTAAAAATGCTAATACTACTATTTTTTGCATGCGATAAACTTATTTCTTTTTCTGCTGTTTAGCAGAATTCTTTGCATCTTTTTTTGCCTTTTTAGCTGCTATTTTTTCTAAACGTTCTTTTTCTTGTTGCGCATAATACTCTCTTCGCATCTGCTCTTTTTTTGTCTCAGGCCTCTCATCAATTTCTGCACGATACTTCTTCATATCAAAGTTTTTCATACCACCACCTCCTAAACCAGAAATAGAAACAGGTCCAACACCTATTCCGATACTCATACCAGATTGCTGCTCAGGGAGAGTTATTCTTAGCGGTAGTTCTTTGTTTAAAGCCACCTCTCCCAATAAGTCTCCTTTCTTACCCATTATACCGACAACATCAGGATAAGCTCTAAAAACCCATCTTCCTTTAACAATCTTGCCATTTACTTTAGAGCTCATGATGGCCTGTTGCCGTATAACATGTTTTACTTTTCCATCTTTAGAAATAATAATGCTGTAAATCTTGAGATCAGAGCCATCTTCATAATCTTCTCTTGCTTGAGAAAACATCGTTAAGTTAATTGTAACAAAAAGTAGTATTAGATAGATTTTTTTCATGGTGCTCTATTTTAATTCATATCAAATATAAAGGAACTAATTCAGAATAATTTTATGATTCCATAAACGGCAGCTTTTTGGTATATTAGCAAACACATGTCGCAACTCAACCATATTCCTTTAGTACGTTTACTTATTCCTTTTATTGTTGGGGTAATTGGAGTTGTTTACCTGAAACCAAATTCTGACTACCTTATTTTTAGCTTTGGTATTTTGGCTACATTCTATTTTACACTCTTATTGATTAAACTATTAAACTCAAATTATCAGTTAAGATGGATGTTTGGTATAATCATTTATGCTACTACAATATTGGCTGGAGCATCCCTTACAAGTTTAAAGTACAAAAATACATCTACGACAAATAACCTCCTTACACAAAAATACAATCAATTATTAACTGGAGAAATAACAGCACCTACCCAATCTAAAGCAAAAAGCATTAAAGCCATCCTAAACATTAAGGGAGTAAAGACTCAAAACTCTTGGGTTGAAGGAAATGGTAAAGTGATTATCTATTTACAGAAAGATAGTCTCTCCGAACAATTAAACGTTGGCGATGTAATTTCCTTTGAGCCTAAACTAGAGAATGTTCCTGCACCAAAAAATCCGAATGAATTTGATTTTAGGAAATACCTATCATTTCACCTGATACATCAACAAGCATTTTTACGCTCTAACAATTGGAAACTAATACAACCTGCTAAAGGTGGTATTTTAAAATTTTCGAACGATAGAAGAACCTACTTAATTGCTTCATTAAAAAAACAAGGAATTACAGGAAAAGAGTTAGCCGTTGCGTCAGCTCTTATTTTAGGATATAAAGACAATCTAGATCCCCAACTAAAAAGCGCCTATTCAAGTGCTGGAGCTATGCACGTATTGGCTGTTTCTGGTTTGCATGTAGGCGTTATCTTTTTAATATTTAATCAACTGTTTTCCTTTTTCGAAAAAATAAAACATGGAAAAATTATTAAAGGAATTTTACTCATACTCATCTTATGGACTTATGCAATATTAACAGGCTTATCCCCATCAGTAATGAGAGCTGCAACCATGTTTAGTTTTATAGTAGCCGCAAAAATGACTGGTAGAGTCTCTAGTTTCTTTAACACTCTTGCAGCTTCTGCGTTAGTATTACTCATCTATAATCCGCTATTAATAATGGAAGTTGGTTTTCAGCTTTCTTACCTAGCGGTTATTGGTATTGTTATTATACAACCATGGATAAACAATTGGTTTACGATTAGATATTGGTTGCCCCGTAAAATTTGGGAAATAACAGCCGTTTCCATTGCTGCACAGATTGCCACATTCCCTTTAGGTTTACTATACTTCCATCAGTTCCCGAACTACTTTATGCTCTCCAATTTAATTGTAATCCCCTCGGCTGTTGCCATCCTGTATTTAGGCATTGTCACGTTGTTTTTCTCCAGCGTTCCCATCGTTGGAGAATACCTAGCGCTCCTTCTCAACTATATTATAAAATTCTTAAATCTGTCGGTTTATGTTATCGATGTACTGCCTTACTCATTATCAGAAAATATTCGTTTTAGTGTTACCGATACATGGCTTTTATACCTTTTCATTAGTTGTATGATTTGCTTAATTGTTTACCGGAAATTTATATATATAGCAATGGGATTTAGCTTTATCAGCCTCTTCTTATGCAGTACCTTCTTCTTAAATTATACCGATTTAGACCAGCGAAAAATTATCATTTACAACATTCCTAAATTCTCAGCAATTAATTTTATTGATGGAAAAGACAACATTCTCTTATCAGACATAAAACTGACTGAGAACAGAAATAAGCTAATGTTTCATTTACAAAACAACTGGATAAACAACGGAGTGAGAAACGAAAAGATTATTCGGTTAGATCATTTACATAAAAAGCATTCTATTTCTAATCTGTATAGAATATCAAACAACAACTTTTTTACTAAACGGAATTACTTTCAGTTCTATTCTTCTAGAATTGCTATTATCAATAACTCTTCCCAACTCAGTCAACAAGAAAATAAGTTAGCGGTAGATTTACTCTTAATTACAAAAAATACGAAGCTGACAATCACTGAGCTACTCAAGCAGTTTACACCTCATCAAATTGTTATTGATGCTTCTAACTCTACTTACACATCTAAACGTTTTAAACAAGAAGCTGCAACTTTAGATATTGCTTGCTGGTCTGTTTTGTTAGATGGGGCTTTTATTCAGAATCTATAAACCTACATTGATATAAAAATCATTGTCAGTGCGAGTGTTCCAATATTTTAAGTCGGAATTTATCGAGAACCAATGATTATATTGAAAAATATTATTCTAGATACTAAATTCTAACAGAATTTCACTCGAACTGAAAGTTTTCAAAATTTGCCCTCCCCATCATAATTAATTTAACATTTTTTGTCAAACCTCGACTTTTATCTCGTTTGCAAATGGGTACATTTACTTTTCAAAAATTTACTATGAGAAAAGTTATTGCCTTATCCTTACTATTTGTTTGTTCAGGATCTTTTGCCCAAAAGCAACTAAATGCATCAGAAATTAAGCTCGCTTTAAATAAACTAAACACATTAGGTAGCGTACTTTACATTGCTGCACACCCTGATGATGAGAACACTCGATTAATTGCCTACATGGCTAATGAGAGAATGGTAAGAACAGGATACCTTTCTTTAACGCGTGGTGATGGTGGACAAAATTTAATAGGAACTGAAAAAGGTCCGTTAATGGGGGTTGTAAGAACTCAAGAATTATTAGAAGCTCGGAAAATTGATGGTGGTGAACAGTTTTTTACTCGTGCAGTAGATTTTGGCTATTCTAAAACGGCTGAAGAAACTTTTATTAAATGGGACAAACAAGCTGTATTAGCTGATGTTGTTTGGGCTATCAGAAAATTTAAGCCAGATGTTGTTATTACTCGTTTCCCTGCTAATTCTAAAGCAGGACATGGACACCATACAGCTTCTGCAATTTTAGCTGAAGAAGCATTTGATTTAGCTGGTGATCCAAAAGCATTTCCAAAACAATTAGAATACACCTCTATTTGGCAACCAAAAAGACTCCTTTTAAATGCAAGTACCTGGTGGGACAAGGAATTACCTCAAATAGCAGAAGAAAACCCTACAGAATACACAACAATTGACATTGGAACATATAACGCTTTATTAGGCAAATCTTATGGTGAAATTGCTGCTGAAAGCCGTACAATGCACAAGAGTCAAGGCTTTGGTTCTGCAAAACAACGAGGATCTAAACTAGAGTTCTTAAAACTAATAAAAGGTAAACCATTTAAAGCTGATGTTTTAGATGACGTTAACCTTTCATGGAAATCTATTAAAAATGGAGAAGCCATTGAAAAATTATTGACTAAAGCGATGACAGATTTTAATGCTAAAAAACCTGAATTGGTAGTTTCTACACTTTTTGAAGCTTCTCAGTTAATCAATCAGCTTCCTAATGATAATAGATGGAAAGCTACCAAGTTAACTAAAATTAAAAAAGTTATTGTAGCATGTGCAGGTCTTTTTATTGAGGTTACTGCAAATGATTACAGTACAAGTTCAGGCAATAAAATTGAACTAACTACTACCCTAATTAATCGTAGTAATTTAAACATTGAAATAGAAAGCATTAAGTATGAAAAAATTGATACAATTATAAACTCAACTCTTAGTAATAATGTTTCATTGAGTTTTAAAAGCACAATCGATTGTCCTAAAAACAAAAAAACAAATCCTTATTGGCTAAATGCTCCTTTCGAAGGACTTTACTCTGTCCCTAATCAAGATATGATTGGCATGCCTCAAAACAGAGCTTCTTTCCCTGTTTATTTCAACTTGAAAATTAATGGCTTTGAGCTTCTTATAGAGAGAGATATAACATACAAGTGGACCGACAGAGTGAAAGGAGAAATTTATCGACCATTTTTCTATGCTCCTAAAGTTACAGCCAACATAGCAGATCCGGTTTATGTTTTCTCTACTAGCGAATCAAAAGATATTAGAGTTACCGTAAAAGGACACCAATCAAACATAACCGGAATCATAGCACTTAAATTACCTGAAGGTTGGACATCAGCACCAACATCAATCCACTACAATTTTAAAAACAAAAATGAAGAACAAGTAGTTGTTTTTAGTGTAACTCCTTCTCAGAACGAAAGTTCAGGAACCATAGCAATTGAAGGAAAGAAAAGTTTGATTTCTATTGAATATGATCACATCCAAATACAAACCTTACTGCCAGAAGCTACCGCTAAAGTGGTTCGGTTAAATGTTGCCATTAAAGGAAAAACAATTGGTTATATTAAAGGAGCTGGAGATGAAGTTCCTGCAGCATTGGAACAATTAGGTTACCGAGTAGTAATACTGGATGAAAATAGCCTTAAAAACGATGATTTATCGCAATATGATGCTATTGTTGCAGGAATTAGAACTTACAACACCAATAAATACATGGCTAATGTTTACAATAAATTAATGAAGTATGTTGAGAATGGCGGGAACTATGTGGTGCAATACAACACAAACAGAAGGGTTGACACTAAAACAATGGCACCTTTCCCTTTAACACTTTCAAGAGATAGAGTTACTGAGGAAGATGCAGCTGTTACTAGGTTAGTACCTCAGCATACAATATTAAACTCGCCAAACAAAATAACTGATACCGATTTTGAAAACTGGGTACAAGAAAGAGGTTTGTACTTTCCTAATGAATGGGATGAAAAATATACACCTATCTTAGGTTGGAACGATACCAACGAATCTATGAAAAGTGGTGCTTTACTATTAGCCAAACACGGTAAAGGAAGTTTTATTTATACTGGAATTTCATTCTTTAGAGAATTACCGGCAGGTGTTCCTGGAGCATTTAAGTTATTTGCAAATATTATATCATATGGAAAGTAAACTCCAAAAACCTCCATTTTTCAAAAACTGGAAAGGGCTTTACCTCTTTGTTATAGGATTTTTAGCAATCCTAATAATTTTATTTAAACTGTTAACCAACTCTTACAACTAATGAGCATAGTTGATTGGATAGTAATGCTCGGAACCTTAGGCTTTATTGTAGCTTACGGAACTTGGAAAACACGTAAAAACGCTAATTTACAAGATTACTTGCGTGGAGGTAATGAAATGAAATGGACAACTATTGGTCTTTCAGTAATGGCTACTCAAGCCAGTGCTATTACTTTTATTTCTACACCAGGTCAAGCTTATGAATCTGGAATGGGCTTTGTACAAAATTACTTTGGGCTACCCATTGCATTAATCATTGTATCAGCAGTATTTATTCCTATCTATTATAAATTAAAGGTATTTACAGCGTATGAATATTTAGAATCACGTTTTGGTCTTTCTAGTAGATTATTAGCGGCCTTTTTATTTCTTGTACAACGCGGGTTAGCTGCAGGTATTACTATTTATGCTCCTGCAATTATCCTATCTACAGCTATGGACTGGGACTTAAACTTAACCATATTATTCATTGGTATACTGGTTATTATTTACACCGTTTCTGGTGGCACAAAAGCCGTAAGCTTAACTCAGAAATGGCAAATGGGTATAATTATGTCTGGAATGTTTGCCGCATTTTTTATTATCATTTACAAACTACCTAATTTTGTTTCTTTCGGAGATGCAATTAATGTGGCTGGAATAATGGGGAAATTGGATGTTATTGATTTCTCTTTAGATGTAGACAAACGTTATACTTTTTGGACAGGGATTACTGGAGGAACTTTTCTTGCTCTTTCCTACTTTGGTACAGACCAATCTCAAGTACAGCGTTACTTAAGTGGTAGTTCTGTTTACGAAAGTAGAATGGGATTAATGTTTAATGCCATTATGAAAGTACCGATGCAATTCTTCATTTTATTTGTTGGAGTTATGGTATTTGTATTTTTCCAATACCAAGAACACCCAGTATTGTTTAATGAGAATGCAACTGCTAAAGTTTATCAAACTGAATATGCTGAAGATATGAAAACTATTGAAGCTGATTACTCTGAAGTGTACAACAGAAAAAAGGAAGCCTTAAAAATTGTTGTCAATAATTATGAGAATAGTAATTACAGTAAAGAAACATTAGACTACTCTATTCAGACCTTAAAAAATAATGAGGCTGAGGCGTTGGTTATCAGAGACAAAGCCAAATCACTAGTCAACATAGCTGTACCCGACAGTAGATCTAAAGATTCTGATTATGTGTTCTTATCCTTTATCATGAATTATTTGCCTATAGGTTTGGTCGGATTACTTTTAGCAGTAATTTTTTCTGCAGCTATGTCATCTACATCAAGCGAGTTAAATGCTTTAGCAACAACAACCACTATCGATTTTTACAAGCGTTTAAACACGAGGAATCTTTCCGAAAATCATTACTTAATTGCATCTAAAGTGTTAACTGCTGTTTGGGGAGTTGTTGCTATATCATTTGCATTATTCGCACACCTAGTAGAAAACCTTATAGAAGCAGTAAATATATTAGGATCAATATTTTACGGAACGATACTAGGAATGTTCTTGATTGCTTTTTTCCTTAATAAAATAAAAGGAAAAGCAACATTTATAGCTGCGATTACTACCCAAATTATAATAATTATATATCACTATTACGGGCAAGAAATAGGTTCATTCATTATGGGTTATGAAGTACAGAAAGTTGCTTACTTATGGTATAACATTATTGGTTGTACCTTGGTTATTATCTTTGCCTCCATCATTAATCCTTTTGATAAAACAAAAGGATAATAAAAAGCCCCGTTAACAAATGCTAATGGGGCTTTTAATTTTACGTAAAATGTGTTTTTTTATTTGAATTCAGCTATTGCTTTCTCTAATTTCTCTTTATAACCAAAAGGCTTCCCGCTTTCTTTAGCACCTGCTTCACCTAGATCAATCGCTTTATTAATACTTACAACTGCACCTTTATTATCTCCCATAGCGTGTTGTACATCTGCTTTTACCCAGTAACTGTACCAATATTCATTCATTTTGATAGATTCGTTAATCCAACCTAAACCTTCTTTTAAACGTTTTTTTGTAGTTACTGTGTACTTGGCTGAGTTTCTGTAAACACTTGCTTTGTTTTTATCTGTAGCATCTTCCATTGCTATTTCAATACTTTTCCAAGCTTTCTTTTCCACTTCTACTTCTATACTAACAATAATTGCAGTTTTTTCCCATGTTAAAATTAAACTTCCTGAATTGTCAGTTAAATTATCAAATGAAAATTGCATTGATTCTTGGTAAACAACACTTTTCGGTTGAACAAAAATAGTTAAAACATTATTTGCTTTATCATACTTTCCGTCACCCCATCCATCAATTACAGAGTTAAACATCACAGACCATCCTGTAATTTCAGAAGATGGAATAGTAAAAAAAGAATAAGTTCCTGCCTTTAATGCTTCACCATTAATTCTCACATCATCTGTAAACGTAATTAAAGTATTTAAATTAGCTCCAGTTCTCCAAATTTCATCGTTAGGAACTAAATCACCAAACACTTCTCGTCCTTTTACACTTGGTCTAGAATACTCAACCGTTACATCTGTTAAACCAATACGTTGTTCTACTTTGGCGGCAGGACTTGGCTGTGGCATTTCTTGTGCAACTACATTTGTAGTTGTAACAACCACTAAAAGCATTGCTGCTATCTTCATCATTTTTTTCATATATCTTATTTTAATTGAATAACAAATTTACAGTATAAAACTGCATTACTTTAAAAATTGTTTAATTATATAAAACAGGTGACATTAAAATTCGGATAAACTATTTATTCCTTTACCAATCCTAGTTCTACTAATCTTTCGTGCAAAAAATCTCCAGCAGTAATATCTTCAAACTTTTTGGGTTCAGTTTCAGAAATACAACTATCCAATACATCTAACTTCATCTCCCCTAAAGGATGCATAAAAAATGGAATTGAATAACGAGATGTTCCCCACTGTTTTTGAGGAGGATTAATAACTCTATGTATAGTAGACTTAAGCTTGTTATTGGTATGTCTCGACAACATATCACCAACATTTATCATGATCTCATCAGATTGAGCTATAGCATCTATCCATTCACCATCATTATTTTGCACTTGCAAGCCTCTTCCTTGAGCCCCCATCAATAAGGTAATCAAATTAATGTCTCCATGGGCAGCAGCTCTTTCTGCAGCCTTTGGCTCTTTTGTAATTGGTGGGTAATGTATCGGTCTTAAAATTGAATTACCATTAACAATATAAGCATCAAAGTAAGTTTCTTCTAAATGTAAGTGTAATGCCAATGCTCTTAACACATATTTAGCTGTCTTTTCTAACATTTTGTAGGCTTCTTTACCCACAGCATTAAATGCTGGTAATTCCGCAACATTAACATTATCAGGGTAAACAGAAGCCAATGCATCGTTTCCTTCAACATATTGTCCAAAATGGAAAAACTCTTTTAAATCTCCCTCCTCTTTTCCTTTGGCACTTTCCTTACCAAAAGAAACATATCCTCTTTGTCCACCAATTCCAGGAATCTCGTATTTCTGCTTATCTTCAACTGACATGTCAAAAAACTTTTTAATCTCTGCATATAGGTTTTCAACTAACTCCTCATCTAAAAAATGACCTTTTAAGGCAACAAAACCTATATCTTCATAGGCTTTTCCTATATCATTTATAAACTGTTCTTTTTTTGTTGATGAATCTGAAATAAAATCTTGCAAATTTACGCTAGGTATCTGAATCATTCTTTTAAAAATTACGGTTTGGAAACAAATGTAAGAAACAATATTTATACAAAACCCAGATAATACCAACAACCATTCTCTTTAACAAATTTAGAATGCTCTTTAATAGATTTTAGTTCTCCATTTTCATGAAAAAAAGCTTCAAAAGCGACAGTCCCTTCGTTATCCTTTGCTAATCCTTTAGTGCTATATGTTATTTTTAGCTCTAACCATTCTACTGATTTTGCCCAAGCGACTACCTCCTCTTTTTCTGATATAGACCTTGTAGAAACATGGTGAGATTCCATTAAGTAATCGCTATTGGCTAGGGTAAATGCAGTATAACGTGATCTCATGAGTTGCTCAGCTGTTATTACCGATTTTAATGAACGATGTGCTATTTCACAACATTCTTTATACGCTTTAACACTTCCACAATTACAACTCATATTTTTTTAATTGGATGACTAATTTTAAGATACACTCCATCTACGCAACACCTTTGTAATATCTTCTTTTACAGAAGAACGAATTGTACGTTTTGTTATTCCTTTATTAAACTGACTATCGTAATTGGTTTCTTTATGTCTAATGTGAGCCTCAACCGCTAAATCAATCATCTCTCCATCAAACTGTTTAGCGTTTGCTGTTCGTCCTACTCTTCCACTATACTTTTCGCACGCATGTTTAGCAATCTCAACCTCTCTATTTTTAGGGGTTTTGGGATAACGTTTACGAATGGCTAAAGAAAATTCAGCCACATAAGTTTTATCCTCTGCAATCCTTTTAATCGCTGCCTTTTCATTTTTATTGGCTCTTTTCATCTCATCTTCAGCACACTCTTCTTGTGCTTTAATTATTGCCGAAGCTTCAACATATTGTCCTTTTCGCTCAAAACGCTTTCTTCTACCATTCCAAGAGAATAAAATACCGCAATAACTCGAATGCTTTTTAGACCGTCTCGTTAACGCAGCATTACCGCGCTCCAGAAAAGCCAATTTCACAAAAGGAGAACAAGTAAAACAAGTCCCTTTATGCTTTTCTGTTTCTGCCACATAAGCTTGCCCCAAACGAACGAGTTTCTTGCAAGTAGAACACGTTAACGTTTCCCTTTTAGTTAAATATATATTTTGAGTAATCGTTTCCATCTGCTTTTCTTAACTTCTTGTTAATTTTTTTATGATTTTAGCGTGCGCTGGATATTCTTGAGTTAACGTTTCTCTCTCAGCCATTACAAAATCATTAAAATCGAACCCTGGAGCAACCGTACATCCTACCAACGAAAACGCGTTAGGAACATCAACTTTTGATGCAAACCAACACTCTGCAGGAACAACGCCTTGCAATTGCTCACCATTCTCAATATCATTACCAATCTTTAAAATTTCTAGCTCCCCATTTGCTCTAATCATATAAACAGACAATGCTGCGCCATCATAAAAATGCCACATTTCATCCGATTCTATTTTATGAAAAGCTGAAAAAGCTGAATCGGTCATTAAAAAGTAAATACCTGTTGAAGCACTTCTTTGAGCGCCATTTCTATTAATCACCTCTTCTTTAGATCTATACGTCTCCTTAAAATATCCTCCCTCAGGATGTTTTTCTAATTGTAACTTTTCTATCCAGTATTGTTCGTTTTTCATTTGTTTTTATTTCATTAATGTCTAACAAAAGCGAGAAACAGTAAGAATTTATTTCCCGATATAGAAAGTAAAGCTACATACTATGATTTACTTATACGGTTTTGAGTAACAAAATAGCAACAAAAACTGTCATCCTTAAGAAAGCATCAGAAACTGTTGATAAGTATTTTAATAACTAAAACTTCAATCATATCAGTTTTAATAGTTTTATTTGAACAAAAAAACAAACTCCTAAAATAATTTATTAAAAATAAATATTGATTTTATGATTCAGTAATTTTGACTTTTTAATAATTTAAGGTTTTGAAATTTAAAAATGAGAATGATAAATAATATTGCAATTTTATTTTTTGCTAGTGTGGTAATTATCGGATGTGATAGCAAAACTAAGTTGAAAGGAGATGGGAATGAGAACAATGTAGTTTCTAATTTCTTAAGTGACGTAAAATCTTTAGAAATCGATACCAATACTAATTCAATAGTTGCTTTCAAAGAATTGGCAGAAGAAATAGCGGATAATAAGATGGTTATTTCCCAAAAAAACATTAAAAAAGTACTAATTAAGTCCAAAGATTATTCTAATTGTGTAATTGTAACTGGCAATCATACCATTGTTAAAATTATAAGTTTTGACAATTGTCAACAGTCGGGATCTTGGGAAGCTTGTATGCCTTTTGTAGAAGGATACATAAAGAAAGGAAAGTTAAACTACAAGAAAGATTACATGAATAATGTAATTGGAACTCCAGATGGGCAGCAAAGAGTAGCTTATTTCTTTATTAATGATAAAAAAAAACCAAAGATAAAAACCAACTCTTTTGAGAAAACTCCCAATTCATCTTATTATAAAAATGGTAAAATAAAAGTGAAAGGACTTGGATTTAAAAAGTTTGATAGGTATTTCGTTTCTGCAAAAGATGGACTAGACCTAATGGAAGGTGCTGGATTAAATTCAAAAAAAATAGCAAATATCCCCGATAGCACAGAATTATGGATAAAATCTATTGAAGGAAAATGGCTTAATATACATACCGTTTTTTACCTTAATGTTGGAGATGAGGGTTATGATAATGAACAGATAGATCCTTCACAGTTGGGGGGATATGTTAATAATAAATTTATTGAAATAAAACCAGATTCAACTAAAAATCATGGAGTTTGGACCTATTACTACGAATCAGGAGAGATAGAAAGAGAGGAATTGCATTCGCTAAGTTTCATAAAAAAAATACACTATGGTGATAATGGGTTTATCACCAAAATTGAAGAACAAGATGGAGATGAGAATGATTTATTTGGATGGGGACCTGACAGGGTCTCAAATACTTTTCATAAAAATGGCAAAATCAAGTGCGTCAATGAAGCGAGTGGTGGTGGTGCAGTAAGTTATTGCTTTGACGAAAATGGCAAAAAATTACATTCATATGATTATGAAATTGGTGATTATGGATTTATTTTATCTAAAGATATCAGAGATCTATACTTTCGCAATAGCAAAGAGATATTTAAAGAAATAAAGAAACTCAAAATTTCTGATGATAGCGCTGCAGAAAAAATAGAGAATGTCACAATAGAAGAAAATATAATTTTAGAAGAGGAAACTAATCCAAAGTCAACTGAAAAATCACCTAATTATTATATCTGTTATAGTGAAAATAACAACAATAATTTACAATTATGGATAGGTTTTGATGAAAAATCGAACGCCTCCAAAGTAAAATATAAAGATATGAATCTCCATATGGACTTAGTTTTTGTAAATGAAGTGAATGAGAATCCTGATGGACCTTATCCTGTCTTAGTGGAATACTATAATGAGATTTATCAAGAAAAAGTAAATGGTGTATATAAATTAACAAAGTCGGGCAATTGGTATTATGCAGAATACACAAGAGAAAGTGACAACAAGCAGTTTAACTTTACCATAGATAATAAATCTAATAATTTTAGTAAAACTCCTTGCTTTTAGAATTTGGTGTAAACAATATAAAATCTAGTTATTTTATAAAAATGAATAAAGTAGTAGCAGTATTTTTTTCTTTTTAGTATATCTATTTTTTAGTCTGAGCATACTTTTTTTGATAGTGTTACAACAAAACCCAATAATTATTAACCCCTCTTTTTAGCTAAACATAAAAAATGAAAAAAATAATTTCAATTACGTTATTAGCAGTTAGCTTAATTGCTTGCCAAAACAACAAAAGCAACAATAACCAAGATGCAAAAATTCTTCAATTAGAGGAGGAAATAAGTCAACTATCAAAGGACAAAGTAATTCAACAGCAAAAAATAATCAATTTACAAGAGGAAGCAAATGAGGTTGAAATTAGTCAAATCGAAAAACTAAAAGCAACATATACTTATATAAGAGCTAAATTTATAAGTATAGACGAAGGAGATTTATTTTACTACAACTTTAAAGACGAAAAAGATAAAGACTATAGCTTTTCGTACGTAAAAGACGAATCGTACGAGTTATTAATTGACGATGGACCATCTAACTTTGGGCTAGGGATAAATCCAAAATACAAAAATAAATACTTTGATATATTCTACCAAGTTGAAAAACATGACTTGCTAAGGTGGGGAACTAAACAAGAGTATGATGTAGTAATAAAAATGATATTAGTTGAAGAAACTCCAGAAGAAATACAAGCAAGAGTAGATGCTAGATTAAAGAAGTGGAATAATACGATTGAAAATTTCTTAGCTACTAAAACCCCAAATTCAAGTATTTCAGATAGTATTTCTATCATTTTACCGACCTCTTACTCTTTGGGTGATTTAGATCCCATAATAAAAAGTAAGACTTGGGTAGGATTGTTTAGTAATGACGACGATAACAGTGTTACGTGTTACAAAACGAAACTAAAAATGAAACCGATACACTATCCGATGTTTGATGAAGAAGGGGAAATAAGCGCAGTAGAGATTTATTGTGAAGGCTATGCTAATAATCCTATGCTGCTCGTAGCGGGAATTAAAATTCCTGAAGGTATGCAAATTGATTCCTACAAAGAACTAAAAAATAGATTATTACCTGGTGAATCGATACAGTTGGGAGAGAATACCATTAAGGCGTTAGGAACTATAGATAAGTATGATAGAGTAAGAGACTATAGATTGTTAATAACAGGTTTTAAGAACGGCAAGGGTATTGAACAAATTTTTTTAGAGCAAGATCATTTCGATGATTCCATGATTCGGTTTATTTGGGCTGGAGACATCGATAGAGACGGATTCCCAGATCTATTTCTGGATATTTCCCCTAAATATAGTTTTTCAAATCCAGCATTATTTCTTTCCTCCAAGGCAGGTGACAACGAGTTGTTGAAATTGGTGGCCGAGACTATATTGTCTGGGTGTTAATGCTTGTGTATTAGGTTGGCTAATAAAATACCAAGGAAAGCTTAATAATATACTATATCGAACGCTAACACTATCTAAACCGGATTAAAACGGCATCAGAAACTGTTGATAAGTATTTTAATAACTAAAACTTCAATCACTAAGTATATATACATACTTAATTAACATAAAATCTCTATAAAATGATATTGTATTTATAACTTTGGTGTATCTATAAGCTCAATAAATATAATTGTGTACTTATTCAATTGTTAGCTATAATTATAAAAAGAACACCGATTTATAAATTTTAAATTCGAGAGCTCAATAACTATTGCTATTTAACGTTCATTAATAAAAACACTTAATTATGAAAATTATTAAAATCGCACTAATCTCTCTCATTTTATTGTCAGTTAATCATCTCGCTTCTGCTCAGACAGAAGAACAAAAAAAGATGCCTCCAATAGAGATGTTGCCAAAAAAAGGAGAATCTAAAAAGATCTATCATCTACCTAATAAATGTAAATACACAGTATTTGATTTCAAAGGAAAGCTTTACGACAAAGGTGAAGCTGAATGGATTGATATGGGTAAATACAAGAAAGGAAATTACTTTATTAAATATAATGGTGAAACGGTAAGCTGCGAAATAAAGATATGATTTAATAGTAAAATCGAAGAACTTTTCAGACCCCCTTATATTCTTGCAGTAACTCTAGCTAACAAAACCTATACTTAATAAGGGGTTTGGTGGAAAATTGAAGTTTGTAGCAATTAATGAAAACCGCTAAACCTTTGGTTTAGCTTTTAAAAATGAAAAAATAAAAACAAAACACAAAGCTTTAGCTAAGTACTAATTTGATAGTTTAGAGATTTTAAAACCTTACTTCGCATAGCCAAACGTTGTGCATCATACACCATATAATAAAAAGAAAATCAATGAATGCAATTTTTAAAATGAAGTTTCTAATTAACTTAAAGAGTTATTTAGCTCTAGTATGTTTAACTTTTATTTCTTCGGGCATATTTGCACAATCCTTAAATATAGGTCACACTAGTGTAGTATTTCATGATAGCATAAGAAACAGAAACATTTCAACCGAAATTTATTATCCAGCCGATAACTCTGGTGAAGACGAGCCCGTTTCTATAGGAGATTTTCCTGTTATAGTTTTTGGACATGGATTTCTAATGGGATGGGATTCTTATCAAAATTTTTGGACTGAAATTGTTCCAAACGGATATGTGATTTGTTTTCCTACTACAGAAATGGGTATAATTACAGACCATCAACAATTCGGTCAAGATTTAAAATTTCTGGCTACACAGATGCAAATTGAAACGCAAGACAGCTCTTCATTATTCTTTAATTCTCTAGCTCCCGAAACAGGTCTTATGGGGCATTCAATGGGAGGTGGTGCTACTTTTCTAGCTGCAGAAAGCAATTCAAACATACATGCATTGATTAATTTTGCAGCTGCAGAAACAAACCCATCTGCTATTTCAGCCGCTAGCGGTATAACTGTTCCTTCACTTGTATTCTCAGGCGATGATGACTGTGTCGCTCCTCCAATAGGTCATCAAAACATAATGTATGATAGTTTAAATTCAAATTGTAAAACACAAATAAAAATAATTGATGGTGGTCATTGTTTCTTTGCTGATGCAAATTCTGCCTGCAGTTTGGGTGAATCATTTTGCAACGGGAACCTAAATATTACAAGAGCAGAGCAACAAGCAGTAACGAATGATTTTCTAAATCTGTGGTTAGACTATTCATTAAAGGGAAATCAAAATTCTTTTACTGTTTTCAACGATTCTATACAAACTTCAAACAGAATAAATTATTTACAAAGTTGTAATACTGTAGGCTTACCTCATTTAAGTAATTCTGTTGAATTAGATATTTTTCCCAATCCAGCCATTGAAAAATTAAACCTGGTTATTCCAATTGAGCATATAAATGGCATACTTACAATTTACAATATTGCTGGGCAAAAGATGTCACAACTTTCAATATTAAGTACCAATACTCAAATTGATGTATCTATTTATTCTAGCGGATCATACTATATAAAGTATAATAAAAACTCGTTTATTAAGTATAATAAGATTGTTAAAATAGATCGCTAAATAATAAAAATACGAACGCACAACACTAAACACAAGGCATCTTGCACCTATGATAGCTTGATTCATTTCTGAAAAGAAAAGAACTTTACTCATTTTAACTGCTTTTGCAAACAGTCCCTTTATCGCTTTTAAACTAAAACTTGCTCACTCACTGCCACCTTAACAACAGCGATTCTGGCACCTTTAAGGCTGGCTATTGCGCCAGCCTGTAATTTGTTTTCCAATTCCATCCATTAACAAGCTAATTTCTGCTTGCTTTTTAATCGTTATTATCTTCATATCAACACACAAACGTACTTCTAATTTTAAGAGCTCAAAATCTTCCAAAAATGTTTCCAAGTATTCTTTCTTGTTTTGCGCTTTATTAGCTCGGTAAATGCTTCTCATTAAAACCATAACATCTCTCTTTAAATCTTGCCCTAAGGTGTACTTGTATTCTTTGGAAAAGTCTTTAGTTAAGCTATAAATCATTAAAGTGAGTTTGTACACATCTTTGAATACAGGTAGATCATAATACAGTGCCATAATTTATA
>Ga0307998_1000347_pt1 | contig 27040 bp, 41 predicted proteins | sample Davwhametageno37_FD_203147 | JGI IMG/M metagenome (GOLD analysis project Ga0307998, IMG submission 203147) | Marine microbial communities from Davis Island wharf, Antarctic Ocean - #37 | ecosystem: Environmental > Aquatic > Marine > Unclassified | place: Antarctic Ocean: Davis Island wharf... | reverse complement strand
AGAAAATGGTAAAAACAGTAGCAGAACAAATTAGAGAACTAGGCGATCGTTTGATGGCAATACAAGAAGATACTAAAGAAAAGTTTGAGCCGCATATGATGTACGATCCTAAAACAGGTGAAAGCAAAAAAGCAAATGTTGAAAAAGATCATTTAGATATGAAAGCAAAGGGCTGGGTTCACGAAAAGCCTAAAGCAGACAAATGATATGAAACTATTTGAACTAGATAACCAACAAGATGAAATTCCATTTGACGTAGTAGACGATCTTGCTATCTTTATGCGCAACGATCCTATGTTTTATCGTAAGACATTCTTTCCAGCAATGGCAGATGCTAGTGATAAAATAGAAAGAGGTCAAAGTGTTGATCCTGTTATTTTTATAAAACCAGTTGTTGATAAGGCTGTTAAAAGTTATTGCAGTACTTTTATTAGAGATAGACGTTCTGATGATGTGTTTACTGAAAAAGATAAAAAGGCGTGTGTTGATAAGATTAGTGCAGAAGAAATGCCTAACATCAAAAAAGGTATGTATAAGGACAAGGTCTAATGTTATTAAGAGAATTATACGAAGCACCTAAAAAAGTAGCTGTAGCAGCATTTGGAAGAATGAACCCGCCTACTATTGGCCACGAAAAACTTGTAGAAAAATTAAAAAGTTTTAATGGTGATCATTATATCTTCTTGAGCCAAACACAAAAACCTAAAGATAATCCATTACCATTTGATGTTAAATTAAACTTTGCAAAAAAGTTTTTCCCCGGTGTTAATGTAGGACATCCTACAGTACGTACTCCAATTCAAATGTTACAAATGTTAGAGAAGCTAGGTTACACAGATATTATCTATGTAGCAGGCAGTGACCGTGTTGCAAGTTTTGATAAACTGTTTAACGATTACAACGGCAAAGAATATAACTTTAATAGTATTACTGTTGAAAATGCAGGCGAGCGTGATCCAGATGCAGATGGTGCAGAAGGAATGAGCGCAAGTAAAATGAGATCCGCAGCAGCCGCTGGTGACTTAGAATCATTTGCACAAGGCGTTCCTACTCCGGCACTAGCACAACAGATGTATGATGCAGTACGCAAAGGTATGGGTGTTAAGGACGAACAGCCAGTTGAAGAAAGTGACTTAGTTTTAGACAAAGGCGGATTAGTAGAGTACTTGCGTGATATGATTAAAGACTATATTATGAAAGAAGATGACGTAGAAAAACTTTCTAAACTATTAAAATTTATGGTAGGTAAAGAAGTTAAAGCACACGGCAATCAAAGATATCGTATTACAGCAGAAGACATAGTTGAGGCAATGAAACGTGGATGAACTTGCTGAAATCATAAAACTTGCTGGCGTAAACGAATACAAAGGTTACACTGAATATACTCTTGAGAATATTAGTGACGCTGCTAATGCAAATGCTAAGAAGATGCGTAAAGATAATATTAAGCCTGGCGACAAAGAATGGTTTGAACTTTGGTTTAGTCAACCTAAAATGATGAATCAAAATATGCCACGTGGATTTAGAGGACGAACAAAATGAGATTGCGTGACATATTTGAGGATGGAAGAATTGTAAAAGGCGTTAACACTACTCCAGATGTTGATGTAAATTCTATTTCTAAAGAAGCAGCAAAGTTTGGATTTAAGGTAGACAAAGACGGACGTCCGCAAAATCATCCTAGTAATGTAAAAGGCAGCAAAACAAATGTGTTGTTTAACTTAGGTATGGTAACAGAGTCAAAAGACTTTGCAGAAGCACTTGGTGAAATTGCAAGTGCTACAGAAATTTATGTTGATATGGACGGTGTGCTTGCAGACTTCTTTGGTGACTGGGCTAAACTAATGGGTGTGGATAGTTTCCGTGATATTAAAGATGTAAATGCAGCCTTAGAAAAAATTAAAGATACAAATGATTTTTGGTTAAACTTGCCTGTAACAGACAATGCAAAACCGTTACTAGAATTAATTAAAAAAGTAAAAGGCGAATATAGCATTTGTAGTTCACCATTACCGGGTGATAAAAATAGCGAGCCACACAAGCGCGAATGGATTAAAAAGCATCTAGCGTTTTTTCCACCTAAAGAAATTATTATTACACACGACAAAGCAAAGTATGCAACACAGCCAGACGGTACATCTAACATACTAATTGACGACTATGGTGTAAACATTAACAAATGGGAAGCTGCTGGCGGTATAGGATTTAAACACAAAGACCATAAGTTTGAGCGTACTGCTAAAAATATTAAGCAACATATGGATGCCGATGTAGAAGAAGGCAGTTTAATACCAAATCCTGCAAATACATTTATTGCAAAAGCAGATACAGCATATGATCATTATAAGTTAGGTACTAATATAGCTAACTTAAAAAGCGTCAAGAAGGGTGGTAACTATGACGAGCCTGATGTAGTTATTGCTCCTTATGCCGGTAAGAAAGAAATGAAATACTTGCAAAAGCAACTTACACGTATTGGGTACGATGTACAAGATGCCGACGGCTATCAAGACGCACACTATGACGATGAGCCAACAGGCGGAGAAGCACCTCCACAAATGAAGGGGCAAGGTCCACTAGGTAAAGTTAAAGTAAGCAAACTTAAAGGTGTTCAAAAGGAAAGATCATACGAAAAGTTAGCAAAGCAACTTGAACGTGTACTAGAAGACGACTATGCTCCATTACAGATTGATCGTAAGGGCAGAGTAGTTAACGGACATCATAGACTTGACGCATTGCGTTTAGTAGGTGAAGAATATGCTCGTGTACATATGATTGATGACATAGTAGAAAACGTAAAAGAAACATATGCTGATGATCAAAGAGAGAAAACAAAACGTACACTTGCTAAACACGACAAAGCAATGATTAAAGTAGCTCGTGATTCTATTAAGAAGTACGAGAAAGATAAAGAAGATAAAGAAACTAATGAAAACTTTGCAGACGGTAAGAAAAAAGGCAAAAGCAAACCAGGTAGAGTAAAGAAATCTGGTGCTAGTTGCAATGGTAGTGTAACTGAGCTACGTAAAAAGGCAAAGAACGCAAGCGGTGAGAAAGCAAAGATGTACAGGTGGTGCGCCAATATGAAGGGTGGTAAGAAATGAAAATGTCAGACATAGTAAACGAAACTACAAGTGCGGGAGCAATTGCATCAGTTGCTGCTCCAGTAGGCGGAATGGTTAGTCGCCAAATGAAAAACAAAGACGGTACTGTAAAGAACGCTCTTGATATTGATACAAATATCCTAGGACAGAAAAAGAAGAAGAAGACCGGGAAGCGATAAATACATTATGCGTAGAAAAGATATATTAGAAGGTCCACTTAAAAACTTCCAGCAAAGTATTGCTAAAGGATATCAGGCCACACAAAAAGGTGGCGGTCTTGCTCCTGACAGTATGGCACAGGGTATTAAGAAGTTTTTTACTCAGGTAGATGAACCTAATAAAGATAAAGATAAAGATAAAAAAGCTGCTAAAGGCGGTGCTGGAACAGCTGATGCTACTAAGACTGCTCAAAAGGGAAAGAATAATACTCAAACTAGTAATGCTCCTTTAGATGTTAAAAAGTCTGTACCTACCGGAGCTGCTTTCATTGACGGCAAAGTAGAATGGAAGTATGATGATAAAAAAGGTATTTGGATCAGCAACCGTAAAGACACTATGCAAGCAGTAGCAGGCATAAAAGTTTATAATAAAATGCCTAAGGATAAAAGACAATACATTATTAAGGAAGAAACAATGAGCAAAGCAATTAAAGAAGGATTAGCCGATTTAGCCGATATGGCTGAAAGAGACCACGAAGTGCAAATGGCACGTGCCGATCTTTATAAGATTGCAAAATATGCCATTAAACTACACGATATGATGAAAAATGTTAGTGAAGCTGAAGGTCTTGAAGGATGGCAGCAAGCTAAAATTACTAAAGCAGCAGACTATATCGGAAGTGTATATCACAACCTAGAATACGATTTAAAATTTGCAGACGGAGGCGAAATGCCTGCTGATGCACTAGCAGGTATATCTGAAGAAGTTGATGCTAAGAAAATGGACGTTACTGATATTGATAAAAAAGGAAATACGCCTGCTTATCAACAAATGAAAAAAGGTAACCCTCGTTACAACGATAAAACTACTAAAGACAAAGTTAAAGAATCAGAAAAAGACACACATTGTTCAGACAAGTGCTGTGGTGCAGACGTTAAGCGAGAAGATTGCAAATGTTCACCAGATTGTAAACATTGTAACTGTAACGATCCTAAGGTTGCAGAAGGTAAAAGCCCACACGCAAAAGGTACTAAGAAGTACAAAAAGCATATGGCAGCAATACACGCCGAAGGTGTTCAAGATACATATAAACTAAAAATTGCCGAGCGATTGAATAACAAATTAGGCAAATAGTATGGACTTTCACGATTTACAAAAGAAACTTTTTGACATAGAACCAACTGATATTGCTGCTGATAAAGCAAGGATGATGGCAGAACTTCAGGGTGGTGCAAATGTTCCTGCTCCTGCTCCGTCAATTCCTGAACAAGTAACTGAAAGTTATACTGTTAACGAAGGTTCATTACAAATGGACAAAGACTATTCTGTAAATGAGTTTGCTGCACTAGCAGGTATAAAATTAACTGAAGCACCAGTTGCTCCAGCAGTAGCGCCGGATGCAAATAAAGTAGGAATGGGCGCAAAACAAGTTGGTAATAAACTAGGTGCTAAAGGTGGCGCAGGTATGATGTCTAAAGCATTGGGCAAAGTTGCACAAGGTGGTGCATTACCAGCAAATCTTTCTAAACAAATTGCTCCTTTTGCTGCACAACTAGAAGTAATCTTAGGTGATCCAGGATTACGTAATAAGTTTATGGCTATTGTTAAAGCAGCCGAAGCAGTTAGTAAGAAAAATGCAGCAGCAGCGCCAGCACAACCTGTAGAAAGAACATTTACTAGAGACAAGATACAAAAAGAGTCATTTGTCAAAGATGAGCTCTACCGTAGACTAGCAGAGTACGAATTTAAATCTGCAAAAAAGTAACCATTTCAGGTTGACTTTTCCCTAAACATCCGCTATAATATAAGTTAAACTAACACAGGAGTTTAATAATGAGTGATCGTACCTACGGCGCAGAAGAAAAAGCAAAACTTGGAAGACTAGTTAGCGAAGGCGTAACAGTATTACAAGAAGTTGAAGATTTAAATATGGGGTTAAAAGAAACAGTTAAAGCTGTTGCAGAAGAACTTGATATTAAACCAAGTCTAATTAACAAAGCAATTAAAATTGCAAAGAACCGAGATTGGGATAATCACGTAGATGCATACGATGATCTCGAAACACTTATAGCCACGTTAGGTTATGATAAGTGATTGCAAAAACAATACAGTTTTTTAAAGATAGTAAAGAATCTAGCCCATTAGCATTTTATTGCGAAATGGTAGAAGCGTTGTTTTTAATTACAGCAAGCGCAATACTTAGCTTTACTATTCTTGATCCGGCTACAAAACTATTTGTGCCTATGTACCTTATTGGTAGTGTACTAGGTATTATAAGTGCTGTAATTAGACAAGCAGCATTTGTAATAGTGCTGTGTAGCTGGTTTACTGCTATGAATTTATTTGCCTTGGTGCAATTATTTTTATAAATAGATTTACGCCAATAGCAAATAGCTAGGCAAGTTAACGGTTAAGTTGGCCATAAGCAACGAAGGAGAAATGAATGCCATACGTAGATGCGATGTTTGATCGCGATCAGGATATTATTCGTGCCGTTGAACGCAAGGACGGAAAACGACACTTCCACGAATATCAAGCAAAATATACATTTTATTATAAAGACCCTAAGGGCAAATACAAAAGCGTTTATGGTGATCCTTTAAGTCGTATTGTGTGCAAAAACACAAAAGACTTCCGCAAAGAAGTTGCTATTAACAGAGACAAAATACTGTTTGAAAGCGACATTAATCCTATCTTCCAATGTTTAAGTGAAAACTATCTTAACCAAGATGCACCTAAATTGAACATTGCGTTCTTTGATATTGAGACTGACTTTGATCCAGAGAGAGGCTTTGCTGATCCTAGTGATCCGTTTATGCCTATTACAAGTATCTCTGTATATCTACAGTGGTTAGACACTATGGTGTGTATTGCTGTACCTCCAAAGACACTTACTATGGAGCAAGCACGTAAAGAAGTCGAAGGCATAGACAATGTAATGCTAGTTGAAAAAGAAAGTGAAATGATTGATACTTTCTTAACGTTAATTGAAGACAGTGACGTACTAAGTGGTTGGAACAGTGAAGGTTATGATATTCCGTATACTGTAAACAGAACTGCAAGAGTACTAAGCAAAGATGACACACGTAGATTCTGCTTATGGGGACAACTTCCTAAGAAGCGTATGTACGAAAAGTTTGGCAAGGAAAGTCAAACATTTGATCTAGTAGGGCGTGTACACTTAGACAGTCTTAATTTATATCGCAAATACACATATGAAGAACGCCATAGTTATCGTCTAGATGCTATTGGTGAGATTGAAGTAGGTGAGAACAAAGTTGCGTACGAAGGTACGCTAGATCAGTTATACAATCAAGACTTCCGTAAGTTTATTGAATATAACATTCAAGATACTGCACTGCTTGACAAACTAGACAAGAAGCTACGCTTTATTGACTTGTCTAATACTATTGCACACGAGAACACAGTTCTTATTCAAACTACAATGGGTGCTGTTGCTGTTACGGAGCAAGGTATTATTAACGAAGCACATCATAGAGGCTTACAAGTTCCTAATCGCAAACAGCGTGATGAGGAAAACACACAAGCAGCCGGTGCATATGTTGCGTTTCCTAAGAAAGGTTTGCACAAATGGATTGCTTCAATGGATTTGAACTCACTGTATCCTTCAGTGATTCGTGCATTAAATATGGCTCCGGAAACTGTAATAGGACAAATACGTCCTGTGATTAGTGATGCTCGTGTACACGAAGATATGACTTTAAAGAAAAAGAGCTTTGCTGGTAGTTGGGAAGGACGTTTTAGTACAGAAGAATACGAAGCAGTTATGGAGCAAAAACGTGACGTTGCATTAAGTATTGATTGGGAAGACGGGCGTAGTGACGTTCTAAGTGGTGCTGAAATTTATCAGCTAGTGTTTGATAGTAATATGCCTTGGATGCTTAGTGCAAACGGTACAATCTTTACAACAGAGTTTGAAGGTGTTATTCCAGGTATCTTAAAGCGTTGGTATGCTGAACGTAAAGAATTACAGAAAAAACTAAAGAAAGCAAAAGACGCAGGCAATGCTGTAGAGATTGAGTATTGGGACAAGCGACAGCTAGTTAAGAAGATTTTGCTTAACAGTTTGTATGGTGCTATTCTTAATCCAGGTTGTAGATTCTTTGACAAACGTATTGGACAGAGTACAACACTTACTGGACGTACTATTGTTAAACATATGAGTGCAGAAGTTAACAACGTTATTACAGGCACATATGATCACGTAGGTAAGTCAATGATCTACGGCGACACTGACTCTTGTTATTTTAGTGCTTGGCCAATACTTAAAGATGATGTTAACAGCGGAAAGCTGGAATGGTCAAAAGAAAAGTGCATTACACTTATGGATCAAGTGTGTGAACAAGCAAATACAACTTTTCCAGACTTTATGATGAAGGCATTTCATTGTCCAAAGAGCAGGTCAGATGTTATTGCGGCAGGACGTGAAATCATTGCACAGTCGGGATTGTTTATTACTAAGAAGCGTTATGCGGCTCTAGTAATTGACAACGAAGGATTTAGAACAGATATTGACGGTAAGGCTGGTAAAGTTAAAGCAATGGGCTTAGACTTGCGTAGATCAGATACGCCTGTGTTTATGCAAGAGTTTTTAAGTGAACTTTTGCTTATGGTACTTACAGATAAGCCGCAAAGTGATGTGCTTGAACGTATCACAGAGTTCCGTCAACAATTCCACGAACGGCCTGGTTATGAGAAAGGTAGTCCGAAACGTGCAAACAAAGTCGGACACTATCGACGCTTAGAAGAAAAACAAGGCAAGGCAAATATGCCGGGCCACGTAAGGGCAAGCATTAACTGGAATACACTAAAACGTATGAACGGCGACAAATATTCGCAAGAGATCGTTGACGGTATGAAAGTTATTGTTTGTAAATTAAAACAGAATCCGCTGGGATATACAAGTGTTGCATATCCTACAGATGAAATGCGTATCCCGCAGTGGTTCAAAGAACTACCGTTTGATGATGCAGCTATGGCGGAGACAATTATTGATAACAAACTAGACAACTTAATTGGTGTGCTTAACTATCCGTTACAAGATACCAAGCGACACAATACGTTTACGAGTTTGTTTGATTTCGGAGAATAATATGAGAATTAAAGTTGAGGCAGAAATTGATACAGATAATGCCAACGACCTAAATACTATCGAAGAGCTAATACAGCTATTAAGATCGTTAGCAGAAAATTACGAGGACTAAAATGAAAGTAGGATTTACTTGTTCAACATTTGACTTATGTCACGCAGGACACGTACAAATGTTACGTGAAGCAAAAGACCAGTGCGATTATTTGATATGTGGATTACAAGTAGATCCTAGTAATGATCGTCCAGAAAAAAACGCACCTATACAAACGGTTGTAGAACGTTACACTCAACTAAAAGCAATTAGTTATGTAGATGAAATTATTCCATATGGCACTGAAAGAGACTTAGAAGATATCTTGACAATGTACAATATTGATGTTAGAGTATTAGGAGAAGAGTATCGCGACAAAGACTTTACAGGTAAAGATATCTGTAGGCGCCGTGATATTGAATTATACTTTAACAAAAGAGATCATAGATTTAGTTCAAGTGATTTACGTAAACGAGTAACAGAGAGAGGAAAATAATGTGGTTCCTATTAATCCTTAGTATGACCCAAGGTGAATTAAAGTACACAGCAGTTGATTCTTATGATACTGTAGAAGAATGTCATTTGGCATTATTCGATACGTATTTTGAAGATTATCAAGAAGCAATCTGTCTTAAGAGTTATCATAATGATGAATAAATTTATATTTGATGTTGACGGCACACTAACACCTAGTCGTGGTATTATTGATCTGGAGTTTAAAGCGTTCTTTAACAATTTCTGTTTAATGAATGATGTATACTTAGTTACTGGTAGTGATAAACCTAAAACAGTAGAACAGATTAGTGAAGGAACTTATAACTTATGTAAACGTGTTTACAACTGTTCAGGTGGTGATGTTTATGAAGGCGAACAGAACATAAGATCAAGTGATTGGAAATTGCCTGATATGGCAAGAACATTTTTAATTAGTTGCGAGTATGAAAGTTTGTTTGATCTACGCACAGGAAATCATATTGAAGAACGTTCTGGACTAGTAAATTTTAGTGTTGTAGGTCGTAATGCTAATGCCGAAGAACGTGCAAAGTATGTAGAATACGATTCATTTGAAGAAGAACGAAATATAATAGCAAACTCGTTTAATATAATGTTTCCTGAATTACAAGCAACTGTAGGCGGGGATACCGGCATTGATATTGCTCCTCGTGGATTAGATAAAAGTCAAATATTAAAGGACTTTAAAGATAACAACACAATACACTTTTACGGTGATGCAATGTTCGAAGGAGGCAATGATAAACCGTTAGCAGATGCACTAAAGAAGTACCAACTAGGTTTTTCACATCAAGTTAATAACTGGAAAGAAACTTGGCAACTTCTAAAAGAATTATGATTGAAAAAAAACCTAAATACCCTTATAAAATGCTTGACAACAAACAAATTAGGCAGTATAATTTAATTAACAATGGAGAAAAATAAATGAAAGATATCTTACAAGACGTAGTTGCACATACACACGCACTAGGCTTTTTAGCAATAGTTAAAATTAGTAACGACGAAGGCACACAAATTGACTCAATGGCTGAAGACCGTAGTGTTATTTTAAGTGCATCAACACACAATAAAGTAAATGAATTTGTAGGCACATTTGGTATGCCTAACTTGGACAAGTTAGCATTACATTTGAAAAACCCTGAATACAAAACAGATGCTAAAATTGATGTTATACAGGCAGAACGCAACGGCGAAACTATTCCTACACATATTCACTTTGAAAACGCAGCAGGCGACTTTGAAAATGATTATCGCTTTATGAATAAAGCAATTATCGAAGAGAAGTTAAAGACTGTTAAGTTTAAAGGTGCAACGTGGGAAGTTGAAGTTGACCCGGCGCAGGCATCAATTGCACGTATGAAACTTATGAGTGCAGCACATTCCGAAGAACCTACATTTAACGTAAAGACTCGAGATAGTAACTTAGTGTTTAGTTTCGGTGATGCAAGTACACACGCAGGCGAGTTTGTATTCCAACACGGTATTGAAGGTAAGTTACAACACACTTGGAGTTGGCCCGTAGCACAAGTACAAGCAATTCTAAACTTAGACGGTGACGTTACTATGAGCATTAGTGATCAAGGCGCAATGAAAATTGCCGTAGACAGTGGTATGGTTAAGTACGACTATATCTTGCCAGCGCAGAGCAAGTAACTATGAACAAAGACCTAACAACAGCGCAACAAGATTACGCACATTTCTTACCTGCACTTAGTGGCTTCTATGCAACTTATGTGGGCAAGCAACGCTATCCTGATCCTGTCGACGGTCCTTATGTTCCTGACAACCGTATTCCAAGTAACTTTCAAAACAATGTCGAAAGTTTAAACTATCTTAATGCACAAGAAGGGGCATTCACATACAAGTGGTGCCTTTATAGTGCAGGACACGCTGACTTAGATACAACTAAAATTGTACCTAAAGAAGATATGGTTCGGAATAGAGATAGAGAAAATACTTGGTTGCTAGGCGACAGCGGAGGCTTCCAGATTGGTAAGGGTGTTTGGGAAGGTGATTGGAAAGATCCTAATTGTCCTAAAGCACAAAAGAAACGTGACGGAGTGTTACGTTGGATGGATGCATATATGGACTACGGAATGATACTTGATATTCCGGCGTGGGTTGCACGTTCGCCAGCAGGTGCAAAGGCAACTGGTATAAGTACGTATCAAGAAGCAGTAGTAGCAACACGTATTAACAACGACTATTGGATGAAGCATAGAACAGGTGCTTGTAAGTTATTAAACGTATTGCAGGGTGAGAATCACGCAGACGCAGATGACTGGTATGAGCAAATGAAAGACTATTGTGATCCAGTTAAGTATCCAGACAAACACTTTAATGGGTGGTCAATGGGTGGTCAGAATATGTGCGATGTACACTTAGTACTCAAACGTATTGTTGCATTGCACTATGACGGGCTATTACAAAGCGGTATACACGATGTAATGCACTTCTTAGGCACAAGTAAACTAGAGTGGGCTTGCTTGCTAACAGACGTACAGCGGGCTATACGCAAGTACTATAACCCCACTATGATGCTTACATTTGATTGTGCAAGTCCGTTCTTAGCTACTGCTAATGGACAAGTATACACGTCAGTTGAAACACCGGATAGAGGTAAGTGGACATATCGAATGGTTCCTAGTGTAGACGAACTAAAGTATGCATCTGATACACGTACATTTAAAGATGCAACACTACAAGACGGAATCTTTAAAACCTTCGAAGACTCGCCATTAAGTGACGGACTATTAGTTAATGACATTTGTACATATAAAAAGGGTGATCGTAATAAAATCGGAACACCTAAAGTAAGTGCAGGCGAAGTTGAACTAGATAAAAATGATGATCCTGTGCTTGACGAAAACAAACAACCAATCGTACGTAAGAAAGATTCAACAAGTTGGGATAGTTTTAGTTATGCTATTCAAATGGGTCATAACGTATGGACACACATTAATGCTGTACAAGAAGCAAATAGACAGTACGATGCCGGTGTTATACCTAAGATGCTTGTACAAGAGCAGTTTGATAGAGTAATGTTTAGAGATGTTGTAGAAGAAATATTTTCAAAGACAACACGAGAAGAGTCATTAGAAACTATTGAAAAGTATACAAAGTTCTGGATGGCTATTCCAGGTACTAGAGGTGCTATTGGTAAAAAGACTGTAAACAGTTCAACATTCTTTGATGCACTATTTGATGTCGAAGCTCCAACTGTAATTGAAGACGAGCTAGATGAAACTAAGTTAGAGGAACTCGAGGATGAGCAACTATGATGAAGTCGAAGCTAAACTTCGCGCACACTACGACGAACTAAAACGGAAACATAGAGAGCTTGACGAAGAGCTTGAAACCAAGTATAATAATATGACAGTTACTGAAGAAGTTCGTAGAATGAAAACTATGAAACTTTATCTTAAAGATGAAATGCATCGTATTAATGCATATTTGATACAAAAAGGCTTAGAATGAAAAGAGATTACGATACAGGCACATCAGACAGTATTACATTCTTTACAGGTGTAGAAGTTGAAAAGACTCCTGCATATGGTATGAAGACGCTGTTTGTTACTGGTCATCAAGACTACAACGAAATTATGAAGTACTATAAGGAAGAAAAATGTGAACATATCTTCTTTGGTGCTAATCATAGTTATGCTCCTGTTACATCAGATAATTTTGAAGACTGGGATCTAATGATCCGTGCGTTTACAGATGAAGGTATCTTATGTAGTTTAGATATTCCAAGTACTATTAACTTAGAATGGTTCTTAGACGGCGGACTTGTTGAAAGTGATAACTTTATTCCTCAACTACGTGTTGTAGTTCCATATGTTAAACAATGGGGATACAATGCAATGATTAAAATTGACGATAAAGATTTTAAAGCATCTAATCCAGGCGTTTGGTGTCATAGCTTACACGATTTAATGGATAGAGAAAAATTTACCGATTGGGGCAAATATGGCCTTGACAAAGTCCTAAAGTGAAAGTATACTAGTAATATGCAAGAACGCTATCATAACTATATGTTACGCAGAATGAAGGAAGACAGAATGACACAAGAAGCAAGCAGAAGTGTATGGGTAACCTTTCGTAAAGAAGGTGTTCATATGTACCCAGGTGCAGACACTGACCCAAAATTAGCAACCGGCGAGTGGGATGATGTATCATTCCTAGGTATTCCGCATCGTCATATTTTCCACTTTAAAGTTCGCATCGAAGTATTTCACAACGATCGCGATATTGAGTTTATTCAGTTTAAACGCTGGATGGAACGGTTGTACGCTGAAGTAGATAGTTCTACATCTGTACTACAACTAGATCACAAGAGCTGCGAAATGATTGCAGATGACTTGTATGAAGAAATCACTACAAAGTACCCCGGCCGCTTTGTAGAAATTGATGTCGCTGAAGATGGCGAAAATGGCTGTTCAATTTATTATCCTAAATGCTAAAAGAGAGTAAACTACAATGGCAAATAACTTCCCTCCTGTCAATAAGATTTTTGACGATTTGGATAAGTTCCGCGACTACTGTCGCTTCGAAGGTAAACCGTTTAATGAAAAGGATCTTTATAAAAGAGATGCGTGGGTGTGGCAAGCCTATGGAAAGTACCAAAACTACCTTCGTGCAAAGGCTCGCAATGGCGGGCGTGATTTTCAACAACGGAGAACCTAAATGACTATCTTCATCGTAGATATTGAAGCAGTAGATACACGTTACACTAAACAGTGGAAGGAGTATTTACCTAAACAACTGCAACGAGCTACGAGTGAAGATGTTGTTGTTATTAGTGGTGGCGAAACTCCTCAGGCAACTACGCCTGGGGCGTTTTTAAACTTTGGTGGTACAAACGTTTACAAGAGTAAACAACTAGAAACTATCGGTGAGATGTTCTGCAAAGGACAAGTAACCGATGGGGACTATTTCTTATACACAGATGCTTGGAACCCTACTGTTATACAATTGAAGTATATGGCAGAACTTCTAGGTGTTGACATTAATATTGGCGGCTTATGGCACGCCGGTAGTTATGATCCACAAGACTTCTTAGGAAGACTTATAGGTGATAAACCTTGGGTACGTCACGCTGAAATGTCAATGTATGAATGTTATGATGATAACTTTTATGCTACTAACTATCATATTGACTTGTTTACAGATACTATGATGGACAATTATAATGTTGATATGGACAAAGCAATTAAAGTTGGCTGGCCTATGGAGTACCTAAAAGATAGTTTAATTAGCTACAAAGGTATGGAGAAGCGAGACTTGATCTTGTTTCCACACCGTGTTGCTCCTGAGAAGCAAGTTGAAATCTTTAGAGACTTAGCACAGCGGTTGCCGCAATATGAGTTTGTTGTTTGTCAAGAACAAGAACTTACAAAGAACGAATATCACAACTTGCTAGGTGAAGCTAAGATGGTGTTTAGTGCTAACTTGCAAGAAACACTTGGTATTAGCTGGTATGAAGGAGCATTAGTTGATGCTATTCCTATGATGCCTAATAGACTAAGCTATAGTGAAATGGCACTACCTGAGTTTTTATATCCAAGTGAATGGACTGAAAACTACGATACATACTTGCATCACAGAGACAAAGTAGTTGCACAAATTGTAAACTATATGGAAAACTTTGATGATTTACAAGTGTCTTTAGAAAAGCAACGCACAAAACTAAACAAAGAGTTTTTTAGTGGAGCAGCATTATATGACACAATCAAAAGATAACATCCTTTCTACCTTAATGGACAAACTTGGTAGACGTCGAGTAATTACAGAGCGCGACAGTAACGTGCCGTATCTTGTACGTTACTATTTGTTTTTAAAAGAACGAAAGAACTTTCCGTTTAATCTTACTTTACACAAAGTATTAGTAAGTGACGAGCCTACACTACACGATCATCCGTGGAGTTATGCTACATTTATTATTGCAGGCGGCTACTATGAAAACACTCCTAAAGGGCGGTTTTGGAGAGGCCCAGGACACTTCCGTTATCGTAGTGCTAACGACTTACATTTCTTAGAACTTGATAAAGATTCAAATGGAAATGAGATACCTTGTTGGAGTTTATTCTTTATGGGTAAAAAGGCAGGAGCCTGGGGCTTCTTAAAAAATGGTGTTTGGATACACAACAAAAATTATTTAGCGAGAGGAGCAAAAGACGAATGAAAGTCTCAGAACTAACAGGTAAAGATTTAGATTATTTTGTTGCTAAGGCTCAAGGGTGGAGGCTTGATGGTACATCAAACTACCACTGGGTGTTTGATGATGGGGATCACATTTCAAAAGTATCATACACCCCATCAACCAATGGTGGCCAGTGTGTTGAGTTGATGAAGCTTGATTCTTTTAGGTGGGTGGAGAAATTTAGAGGCAAATACAACGCTATGTTCAATCAACTTGATAAAAATGTTGTATTAACATCTGGCCCAACATTAAACATAGCAATATGCCGAGCATTCGTAGCTAGTGTGTATGGTGAGGAGGTGAGTGATGGAGGGTGAAAAGTACATACTAAAATACATCGCAGAAACCATTCTGCTAGTCCAACAGAAAAGAAACCGCAAGTGTATCTTACGTAGGCTTGAAGCGTTGGCTGAGATGATTGAGAGTGAGGAGCAAAAGACGAATGAGTAGTGACACTATTACTTTGGATTATACCGTAACCCCTACTATTTCTACTGTTGATTCCGGCTATGTTACTACATCAAGTATAACTGGACTTAATAGTAATATATGGACTGATGATGTTTCTGCCAAACCTTCGATCAAGTGTGATGGCACTCTTGAAGTACAAGGTAGAGATGTTCTAGCAGAACTTGACGAAATGCGTGATGCACTAATGTTAATCAAGCGTGACGTAGATATGGAAGCTAAGTATCCTAAGCTAAAAGAACTAAAAGACGAGTATGCAAAGCAACTTGCAAAGTATGCTACATTTGACACAATTAAGGAATCAAAATGATTAAAAAACATTATTATAGCTGGACTGACATTGAACGTATGTGTGTAAGCATTGTAAATCAAATGTACAAGGACAATTGGCGTCCTGATTACATTGTAGGCATTACACGGGGTGGCAATGTACCTGCTACTATTATTAGTAATATGACTGGTATACGTTGCGAAGCACTTAAAGTTAGTCTACGTGACGATGACAGTGAAAGCGAAAGCAACTGTTGGATGAGCGAAGATGCATTTGGTTACGAAAATGAACCACGTGCTACGGCAGGTCCTTTACGAAAGAATATCCTTATTGTAGATGATATCAACGATACTGGTGCTACTTTCAATTGGATCAAAGAAGACTGGCCTTCAGGCTGTATGCCAATGAATCACGAGCAGTGGGATACAGTTTGGGACCAGAATGTTCGTTTTGCTACACTAACTGAAAATTTATCTAGTAACTTTGACGGTGTAAGGTATACTTGCCACGAAGTTAACAAAGCAGAAGAAGACATTTGGCTAGTTTACCCTTGGGAGAACGTAAGTGAGTATTAATACAAACAAAACATTTAACGATTTTACATACAGACCGTTACCAGAAGGCTTAACAATTAAGCAAAGTAAAATAGATGGTCTAGGATTATATGCTGCGACTAATATTAATGCCGGTACTGTATTTGGCGAAACACACGTATTAGTACACAATAGAGATAGACACGAATGGGTAAGAACACCCCTTGGTGGATTTATTAATCATTCAGAAAATCCTAACTGTTACATTAGTACAGATAAAGGCGACAGAACATTGCATACTGTTATTCCTGTTGCTAACGGCGAAGAGCTAACAGTATACTACAGATTCAAAGGATACGATGGAATAGTAGGTAACGACACAACTCCTGGAGATTTACAAGAATGATACTTGATACCTTAGAAGTAGCACAACAAGAAGGCAGAGCTCCGTGGACTGAAATAGAGCTTGACACACGAGACTTTGTTGTGTATAATGACATATATCCTGTTACAGAAGGACATACATTAGTAGTGCCTAAACAATCAACACAAGAAGAAATACTAAAGTGTATGAAGTTTGCAGTTGCTATGGGCCAACAAAATGTGGAAGCATCTAGTAATAATGTTACAGGATATAATGTAGGAATTAATATGGGAGAAAGTGCAGGTCAAACTTGTATGTACCCCCATATACATCTGATTTTCCGTAGAGACGGAGATATGGAAGATCCGAAAGGCGGCGTCAGAGGCGTCATTCCGTTAAAACAAAAATATTAAGGAAGGAACTATGGACTTGAAGGAACAAATGATAAACGCAGCACGTAAACACGCCGAGGCGGATTTAGAGTTGCACAAAGTTAACATCGAAGTGTATATGCAAAAAGTTGTAGGCATTGGTGAACATTCTGACATTATTGAAACAATTCAGAAAGAGCTCGATGCAATGGCTTCAGCACACGATCGAATCGAAATGCTAAATTTATATTTTGCAGATTAGACTTGACAAAAACCTAAATACAATGTATAATATAAGTTATATTGTGCATTGTATTATTACCGGCAATCCACTGCCTAAACATCGGAGAATTAAATGAATAACAAATCAGAAGAAATTAAAGCTCGCTTAGAACAAGCAAAGCATCGCTATTGGGCCGGCGACAATATTAGTGCAGTGTTGCAAGAAGGTGATAAGGAACAACTTATCGAAGAGGCAACTACAGCATTTGAAGGTGTATTAGATACATTAATTATTGATCGTTATAACGACCCTAACTCTAAAGGCACAGCAAAGCGTCTTGCTAAAATGTACTACAATGAGATTATGTCAGGACGATACGAAGCGGCTCCAAGTGCAACAGCATTTCCTAATGATAGCGATGAACGTTATGACGGAATGTTAGTAGTACGTAGTGAACTTAAAAGTATGTGTTCGCATCACCATCAGCCAGTAGCAGGTGTAGCATACATTGGCATTATTGCCGCAGACAAACTTATTGGACTATCTAAGTATACACGTATTGCACAATGGTGTGCTCGACGTGGTACATTGCAAGAAGAACTTGCAAATGATATTGCTCGTGAAATTGGTAAAGCGACTGATGCTGAACACTTAGGTGTTTATATTCAAGCAACACACGGTTGTTGCGAGAATCGAGGCATTATGGCAACTAGTAGTCTTACACAAACAACTGTACTTAAAGGTAGTTTTAAAGATGATAGTGGCACTAAGAAAGAGTTCTTTGACAACATTAAACTACAGCAGGAGTTTGCACGATGATAGAATCTCCAGTATTTGAAAAAGGCTATCCATCGCACGAAGCAGTAAACAAAAAGCCAAGTATGAAACTAAGATATAGCGAAGCATTTTACAGTGTACAAGGCGAAGGTAAGTTTGTAGGAGTGCCCAGTGTATTCTTGCGTACCTTTGGTTGTAACTTCCGTTGTATGAACTTTGGGCTCGGTAAGGATGAGCCTAGTCGTGCAGAGAAACTTGCAGACGGACAAAGATACAACGAAGAAGTTAAAGCATTATTAGATGACGGCATTATTGCTAAAACTGAAAAGTTTACAGACTTGCCTATTATTCATACAGGATGCGACACTTATGCAAGTATCTATCCTGAGTTTAAAAACTTTAACAAACTTGCAGAGATCAACGAAGTGGTAGAACATCTACTATCGCTTACACCAGAAGGCAAGTGGACAATGGACAATGGACAAGATATCCATTTAATTATGACAGGCGGTGAGCCGTTGTTGGCGTGGCAACGACTTTACGTAGAGCTATTCGAACACCCACGTATGAAGGATTTAAAAAATGTCACATTTGAAACAAACACTACACAAGTATTACACGACGACCTCTACAACTATCTCAACGATAATGACAGAATTACTGTTACGTGGAGTTGTTCGCCAAAGCTATCCGTTAGCGGAGAATCTTGGGAGGACGCTATTAAGCCTGACGTTGCTCTTAACTATTCCACTGTTGCTGGTAGTGACATTTATCTTAAATTTGTCGTTGCTGATCGTTCAGATATTGACGAAGCTGGTAGAGCTGTGCAAGCATATCGTGATGTCGGCGTTGAGTGTCCAGTATATTGTATGCCGCTTGGGGGACGCTCGGAAGAGTATGTCCTTAATGTTAAAGAAGTTGCTGAAGTATGTATGGAAAAAGGATGGCGATTTACCCCTAGACTACACATCAGCTTATTCGGAAATGCCTGGGGCACCTAGAGACTATGCAAACGATCAACACAAACGAGCTATGAAGGCTCCAATTAAAAACTTAGATGATAAACTGAGGGAGAAAGGATTAATATGAAAAACTTTTTTAAAAAACTAACAGGCTTAGACAAAGTCGAAGCACAGAAAGCAGAAGTAGAAGCTGAAAAGATGGAACTTCTTAAACAACGTGATCCTAAAGATTATCACACCCGCAAGAAAGAACCGTGGGTAGATGTTATTGATGTTAAGATTAACGAAGAAAATGTTCGCAACGGATTCTTCGAACTTGATTGGAACAAATATTTTATTGCAAAACTTGTTAAAGAAGGGTATGGTGTCGATAACGATCCTGAAGAAGAAATTGTAGACCGCTGGTTCCGTGATATTGTATACGGAATGCTAGAGCAAGAAGGACTAGACACTGACCGAGGTGCAGGATATATTAATGTTGTTCCGATCGATAAAGGTAAAAGTGAAGTATCTTAATACTTGACACACGCCAGATCTGGTGCTATAATAGTACTATAAATTACACAAAGGCAAAACTATGTTAGAAATTTTAGGCATTACATTACTAGTTGCATTCGTACAGGATGGCAACATATTCTCATTATGTTTATCGGGGTGTATATAGTATGGCAACTTATGTACTAGTAGACACGCTTAACACATTCTTCCGTGCAAGGCACGTTGTTCGTGGCGATATTGACACTAAAGTAGGAATGGCTCTGCATATTACACTTAACAGTGTAAAGAAGGCTTGGCAAGACTTTGATGCAGATCACGTTGTGTTTTGTTTAGAAGGCCGTAGCTGGCGCAAAGACTATTACGAGCCTTACAAACGTAATAGAAAAGTTGCTCGCGATAAGATGACTGTATCTGAAAGTGAAGACGATAAAGCGTTCTTTGAAATATTTGACGAGTTTACGAACTTTATGAAAGACAAGACTAACTGTACTGTTATACGTCATTCACAACTAGAAGCAGATGATCTTATTGCAGGCTGGGTACAATCACATCCTGATGATCATTGTGTTATTATTAGTACAGATGGTGACTTTGCACAACTAGTAGGTCCTAATTGTACACAGTACAATGGTATTGCTAACGTTACTATTACAGACAAAGGCTACTTCAACGACGACGGCACACCTGTTATTGAGAAGAAGACACAGGAGATTAAGCCTGCTCCGCAGCCTGACTATATGTTATTTGAGAAGTGTATGCGTGGCGACACTAGTGATAACGTGTTTAGTGCTTATCCTGGTGTACGTAAGAAAGGCACTAAGAATAAAGTTGGCCTTATTGAAGCATACGACGATAAGACTACTAAAGGCTACAACTGGAACAATATGATGCTACAACGCTGGACTGATCATAACGGTACCGAACATCGTGTACTTGATGATTACAATCGCAATGTTGTATTGTGTGACTTGACTGCACAACCTGCAGACATTAGAGAGATAATTAATAACACTATTGCAGAAGTAGAACCTAAAGAGATTAATCAAGTAGGATTACGTCTTATGAAGTTCTGTGCTAAATGGGATATGCAACGTATTGCAGATCAAGCCGCTACTTTTGCAGAACCACTACAAGCGAGGTACCCTAAATGAGTATAAAGACAAAGACTATTTTAAAAGATAAATTTTGGATCGTCGAAGACGAAGGCGTAAGAATTGGAACTATATCAGCCGCAGACGATAGATTTATGTTTAGTGACAATCAAGGTACAACATACTTTGATAGCAAGAAAGCATTAAAAAATACATTTGGTAGTAACGTTTTAATTAACGATATTACTGATACTAGTAAGGCAATTGAAGTAGAAAAAGAAGTACACAACTATCCAACTAGTACAGTGCCGTATAACACTATGTTAGATGTACAACGTAAACTACCATTGTTTACCAAAAGTGCTAAAAGCAAAAGCCTATATTGCGCAGGTTACTACATTATTAAGTTCGATAAAGGCTGGGTTAAGAGTTTTTGTCCCAAACTAATTACTGTAGAACGATATGAAACAAAAGGTCCTTTTAAATCTGATTTAGAAATGCGCCAGGCGTTGAGCAATGCTAATGCAAAATGAACCCTTAAACACATCTAGTATACAGCAATTTATTATGCAAGTTAAAAATGCTGACGCAAGTAACTCTAGAGAAGTAAAACTTACTTTACAACAAGCTAAAAATTTAGCATATACACTAGGTGTTACAATGGCTAGACTTGAAGGCGATCTTGAAAGATACGTTAAAGAGAACTCGGGCGGATCAGAAGTTATTGAAGTACAGTTAGACGGCGGAACAGACTGGAAGTAAACTGCGTAGATAACTTAAAAAAGAGATAAATATATGCGTATATAATTTAAGGAGTATACGCATATGAGCAGACCTAAACCTACTGTATTATTAGAATATATAGATAAAAAAACATACAGGGCAGAACAAGTCTTAGATGCTGATGCTATTTGGGCCGTTTTCTATAATGGAAAGCCATTTAACTTAAAAAGTAGTAATTCTATTACTAACTATCCGGGCCCAAAATATAAAAAGGTATCATTTTCAAATCCGGGTCACGCACACAATCTAGCAAAAAAATTAAATGAAATGTTTAATACTGACGAGTTTTCAGTTTATATGCTAGACAATGGCATTGCAGTTGTAGAAGAATGAACTGGAAAGAAACCTATACTAAGATCTTTCTCAATCAATTAGGTAAAACTTCAAACGATATTACAGTTAAGGAATATTCACCTTTATGGTGGAAGAATACTAGAACCCAAGGCGGACTTCGACTAACTGATCTTGGGTTTGACGTATTAACAGAAATCGACCTTACTTCATACGAAGTTCCATATCCAAAAGATATGCCAATGACTACCCAAGTTATTATATTTTTAGACAAGTTTATTGATTGTCCGTATTACCTTACAAATAGAGCAATACACGTTACTAGCGAAAAGAAAGCAATGGAATTACATTTGTTTAGTGGTGATTTGCGAAAATACGGGCTCACAAAGGCATTAAAACGGCAAAATAACGAATAATTCTGTAAAAAAGTCTTGACATTTACTGTATTGATGCTATACTATATGTATAGTTTAAATAATGCACTAAAGCAAAGAGGGAATACATTATGGAAAACGTAGCACTACGCACAGTTAGCCCAAACGGCGCAAAGAAATCAATCAAACACGCTATGAAAAAGAAGCGTCCAATCTTCCTATGGGGGCCACCGGGTATTGGTAAGTCAGAAGTTGTTGAACAAATTACTGATAGCTTTTCAAATTCACACTTAATTGACATTCGACTGTCTCTTTGGGAACCTACAGACATTAAAGGTATTCCATACTTTGACAGCAACACAGGCACAATGGTTTGGGGTGCTCCTAGCGAACTTCCTACAGAAGAGTTTGCGGCACAATACGACTACATTGTACTTTTCCTAGACGAAATGAACTCGGCAGCGCCAAGCGTACAAGCGGCAGCATACCAGTTGATTTTGAATCGTAAGGTTGGCACTTATAAGCTACCAGACAATGTAATGATTGTTGCGGCTGGTAACCGAGATGCTGACAAAGGCGTTACATACAGAATGCCTGCTCCGTTAGCTAACCGCTTTATCCACTTAGAACTTGCAGTATCATTTAATGACTGGTTTGAGTGGGCTATCGAACATAAGATACACAACGATGTTGTTGGTTTCTTACAGTTTAGTAAGAAAGACTTGTACGACTTTGATCCTAAAAGTCCATCGCGTTCATTTGCTACACCACGTAGTTGGTCGTTTGTAAGCGAGCTACTAGAGGATGATTTAGATGCTGAAACTACTACTAATTTAGTTAGTGGTGCAGTAGGCGAAGGGCTTGCTGTTAAGTTTATGGCTCACCGCAAGGTAGCATCAACAATGCCTAATCCAAGTGATATCCTTAAAGGCACTGTTAAAGAGTTAAAGACTAAAGAAATTAGTGCTATGTACTCGCTAACTGTGTCGCTATGTTATGAACTTAAAGAAGCGGCAGACGCAAACGATAAGATGTTTGATGACAAAGTTAATAACTTCCTGCGCTTTGCAATGGATAACTTTGAAACTGAGCTAGTTGTAATGGGTGTTAAAGTTGCACTTACACAATATGCTTTACCAATTGACCCAGATGAAGTAGAATGTTTTGATGAATTCCACGAAAGATTTGGTAAGTACATTAAGGCTGCACAGCAGTCTTAATAGTAACAAGAACGAGTTCTTCGGAGCTCGTTCTATCTTTGTGGTTGACATATATGCTAAAGATGCTATAATATATGTATAAGTTAATAAAGAAGGGACAATAAGATGAGTGTAGCAGGTACAAAACGTTGGCAAGCTGATCCAGATATTACTCCAAAAGCATTAGAAATAATGCGTGTAGAAGTATATGATCGAATTATTGTTGCACGAGTAGGCTTACTACTTCGTCATCCGTTCTTTGGTAATATGGCTACACGTTTGCGAGTCGTTGCTGCCGATGATTGGTTACCTACTGCCGCTGTAGACGGACGTAACTTATATTATAACACGCAGTTCTTTAACGCAATGAACAATAAAGAAATTGAGTTTGTTATTGCACACGAAATTTTACATTGTGTATTTAATCACTTAGATAGACGCGACGACCGCGACCCTATGCTGTATAATATTGCCGCAGACTATATTGTAAATAATCTATTAGTACGTGATCGCATTGGTGTTATGCCAAGTATTGTTGATTGCTATCAAGACTTTAAATATGATAACTGGAGTTCAGAGGATGTATACGACGACTTATACGATCAAGCGGAACAAAACGGTAAAGAGTTTTTAGAACAGCTTGGCGAAATGTTAGATGAACATTTAGATGCAGAAGGCGCAGATTCAGATTCCGGTGATGCTGGAGAAGAAAAAGATGCAAACGGCAATAACGTATCTAAAAACCGTCCAAAGTATTCTAAAGAAGAACTTAACAAAATTAAAGACGAAATTAAAGAAGGAATGATTTCTGCGGCGCAAAGTGCAGGAGCAGGCAATACCCCCGGTGAAGTTACACGTATGATTAAACATCTTACAGAACCTAAGATGAACTGGCGTGAAATTATTCAACAACAGATTCAGAGTACTATACGTAACGACTTTACATTCCAACGTCCTAATCGTAAAAGTTGGACTACTGGTGCTATTTTGCCAGGTCAGAATTTTGATGAATCAATTGATATTGCAATTGGAATTGATATGTCAGGTTCAATTGGCAATGCACAAGCTGAAGACTTTTTAGGTGAAGTAAAAGGCATTATGGAACAGTATGCAGCCTACAATATTAAGTTATGGTGCTTTGATACTAAAGTATATAATGAACAAGAATTTACAGCAGACTGTGGTGAAGATTTAACAGAGTACGAAGTTATGGGCGGTGGCGGCACAGACTTTGATGCTAATTGGATTTATATGAAGGAACACGATATTGTTCCTAAGAAGTTCATTATGTTTACAGATGGCTATCCGTGGAACAGTTGGGGCGATGATGATTATTGCGACACAGTGTTCTTAGTTCACTCACATCCTGATAAAAATTTACAAGCACCATTCGGAACAACAGTACACTACGAGGAAGCAAGTGCATAAATTAAAAGAACCAAATGCACTTAATCTTTTTAATATTAGGAGAAGCAAAGTATTTGTTCCTCACTATGAATACATATCCATTCCTTACACATATAATATAGAAGAATCGTTAAATAAATGGGTAAAAGGACATCTAAAAGGTAGGTACTTTTTAGGTAAAACAGTTGATGTTAATAATTCAACTAGCAAGATTGAAAGTGCAATAAAGATAGGCTTTGAAGACGGTAAAGAATTAGCGTACTTTATGTTAGCTTGTCCACTTTTAAAATATTAATCATTAAATACGCATATATACTTTACAAGGAGAAAAAATATGGCTGATGAAAACAAAAACGAAGAAGCAGTAGCCCCACAAACAGATGCACCAGAAGCACCTGCGGCAGAACTTACTGTTCAAGATCTTACTTCAATTAAACAAATCATAGATGTTGCATCACAACGCGGTGCGTTTAAAGCAAATGAAATGGCTGTAGTAGGAACAACATATAACAAATTGGAATCTTTCTTAGGTGCAGTTCAAGCAACACAAGAGCCCAAGGAAGAACCTAAAGGAGAATAGAAATGGCATTAAAACACGTAGGTAGAGATGCAAAAACTCACCGCAAAGTTATTGTAGCATATAGAGTAGTGCCAGGGGAACCTGATAACTGTCTTATTATTAAAACTGAAAGTTTAGATGCTGCATCACACGACTCGTTAATGACTGCTGTTGAATCAAATGCTGGTCAAAACGCTGATGAATTTGCAGAAGCAATGTTTAGGACTACTTTACCAGATGGGCTGAATATGCTTACAGGTTTGCAAAAATACGGCAAACTAGTAAAAGTACCAACTGCTAGTATTGATATGACACCTGATACAAAATCTTCAATTAATCTTGCTGAACTTAATAAGGTTATTGCTGAACAAAAAGGTGTTACTATTGCTGATCTTGCACTTAAAGGCAAAGACGGAAAGACTGTAGTAGCAAAAGATGCAGATCACGGAGTTGATCCTGTACAAACATATAGTTCAGACGCACCTGTAGCGCAAGACAGTGTTTTAACCGACGCAGATCTTGCGGCGCAGTATCGTTCACAAGCAGATGCTTTATTTAAAGAAGCACAGACTTTGAGGAAACAAGCAGAAGAATTAGTCCCTACAAAGAAGAAGACTAAATCTGATGCAAAAGAAACCGCCTAAAAAGCTCCCCAAAGAAGTAATTAGCCATTGGCCGGAGGTATTCAAGGACATAAACATTGATGTTGTGCCGCTTGAATACCTCCATTCAATTCGCATCGAGTTTGCTGATGGAAAACTTTGGGAGATCGACGTAAATACTGACAAAACTCCTCCAGAAGAATTAGAAAAATCTCTTGAAGATTTATTCGAACAGTATAAAGATCACATCCGAAACATTGATTTTAGATTAAACACTCAAAAAGTTAAAAGTGATATCAAAGCACGTACGAGTCGATTCCTTAAATTAAGAAGATAGCTTTACTTCCATTCGGATAAATACTAATAATAAATAAATATGTTACCAGGAGTTAATTAGAATGGCATTACAAATCAGACGTGGTTTAGAGAATGAACGCACCGCAGGCGGAGGCGTAGTATTCGCAGAAGGCGAATTAGTATATGTAACAGACACCGATGCACTGTATGTGGGAGACGGTTCTACAGCAGGCGGCGTAAAACTAACAGACAATGCAGGAGCAGTGCTTGGCAGTTATATTACCGCAGACACAGTTAGTTCAACATTAGACCTACAACAAAATTTAGACTTAAACGGCAAAGACATTATCGGTACAGGTAATATTAATATTGCTGGTACTATTAATGCTACTGGCAATGTAAACATTGGTGACGATGTTAACACGGACACGGTAGACTTTGCAGCAAAAATAACAAGTTCATTAACTCCGAACGCAGACGCTACATACGACTTAGGTACAACTTTACTAAAATGGAATAACATACACGCAGTAAGACTTGACGGTGACGTTGAAGGTAGTGTGTTTGGAGATGATAGTACCGTACTTGTAGATGGAATTAATAATAAAATTGTTGGCAATATTGATACAGCAAGTTTAAGAACAAGTGAAGATAGAATTGCACTTGGTGAAAGCACAAGTGTAACTAACCAAGCGTATGGTGCAATAGCAATTGGACCAGGAGCTGGCAGAACAGATCAAGGTTGGCAGACAGTAGCAATTGGTACTTCTGCTGGTACAGATAATCAAGGTAGCGCAGGTACAGCAGTTGGTCGCTATGCTGGACAAAATGATCAAGGTGCATCCGCA
>Ga0307998_1000346_pt1 | contig 27180 bp, 26 predicted proteins | sample Davwhametageno37_FD_203147 | JGI IMG/M metagenome (GOLD analysis project Ga0307998, IMG submission 203147) | Marine microbial communities from Davis Island wharf, Antarctic Ocean - #37 | ecosystem: Environmental > Aquatic > Marine > Unclassified | place: Antarctic Ocean: Davis Island wharf... | reverse complement strand
AGCACCGGAGGATTTACCGCCAATTTCAGCAATAGGAGTTGGAATTCTCTTAACTCTAAATTCCATTGAACCCATTGTCTTTCTTGAACCATCTACTTCAGCCGAAACATTAATTGTAGCTTTCCCTTGTTTTTTAACATTAACAACCCAGCCATCTCCACTCTTAGAGATTGACCCATTTGTAATGGATGCACTAACCTTATCTTTAGCAACACCTGAAGCAGCTATATCAACAGGATTAGGAACTCCTATGTAAAAAACATTCATTGCAGTAGCAGAAATAGTTGTGCTTGGAGCCGCAACTTCGTATGCAAAATTATATGGGTAATGCTCTATTTCTCCTGTTGGACCTAAAAATGCAATATCTCCTTTATACGTTTTCACGCCTAACGTGTTTGTAGGTATAGAAACATACCCTTTTCCTCTAACTAACTCTACTCCAACAGTATCACCTCCTACTGCATGAGTAGTTGAATCATACGTGGTACCAAGGGTAATAATTGGTTTCATTGTTGTATCAAATGCCGCTAAGAAGACTTGAGCTTTAAAGCTATCGCCTCGTATGATATAATTCGATTCAGGAATCACTGCAGCGTCCAATCCTGTAAACTTATAAGATGCCGCATCTACTTGACTATACAAATACTTCACAACATCGGACTCAGAATTCCTAATGTCAGTTTGCATTTTCGTTAATAGTGTAATGGTAGCGACTGCAGGTACCCCATGAAAATTGTAAGATGGCCAATTCTCTGTAACTCCAGCAGCGTTCTTTGATTCCTCAAAAACGAACGTTTCATCTAAAGCTTTAAATATTGCTCCATCCTTCTTAACTAATGTTTTAGCTTTTTCTCTAAACTCTTCAAGCCTACCCTTTAACTCTAAAGCTGATAAAGCACCTGTCTTAGGATTTACAGGGTCTCCTCCTACTAATAAATTAGTTGAATATGCATAATTATCTTTAACCTGAACGTACTTTAAGTTCACAATAGTGTCTTCTCCAAGTTCATTAACACCAATTGCATTCTCTTTTGTAATGGTAGGCTCTATTCCTGCGATTATTTCTACTTTAATCCCATCTATGTACTTCACTACTTCTTCAGCTATCTTCTTTATTTCCTGGGCCTTATTAAAGAAGGGTCCTGTTTTAGTAGGGTTTTCAGAATATGACTCGCTGAATTCCTTGTACGCATCAGCATTCTTAGTCTTAAAATTGTGATTTGTATTTTCTAAACCATCGTTTACCGTTACAAACGTGTTTAAGACTTCTTTGGACATGTTCATCGCTAGTAAAGCGGTGAGTACCAAATACATCATGCCAATCATTTTCTGTCGTGGTGGTAATTTACCTCCTGCCATTCTATTTATTTTTTAGTCTGTTATTGAATTGAAAATGAATTGGATTAGGCTTTATCACCTGGATTCATAGCAGTTAACATGTTTCCGTAAATTTTATTTAACGAACTCAAGTTATTTGCTAATTCAGATATATTTGTTTTATACTTCTCTGTGCCTTCAATTGAACTTTGTAAATTGTTCATCAGAGTATCCATTCCTTCAAATGCTGAATTACTAGCTTGCATGTGATCAGACGCGGATTTTAACTGTAATTCGTAGACATTATTCAATTCGCTAAGCTTAGTACTTACGCTTCTTAAATTATCTGCGTAAGCATCGCTGTCTTCTGATGAAACTGTCAAACCCGTTAAAGTATCAGAAGCTGATTGGTATGAGTCTGAAAGACCACTCATTTTAGAAGATGCGTTCTTAATATTGTCTGCAAACTCATTTGATACTGCACCAACATCAGTGATATCATTTAATTTAGAAGTGTGATCTGCCAAATTTCTAAAGCCTGTTCCTAAGCTTTCAATTAGCTCAGGACCAATTTTAGCGTCATCTAACATTTGATCTAATTCTTGGGATGCAGAACCTCCTCCTTTTCTAGACGAAATAACTGTTAACTCATCATCCTCAATTCCTGCAAGCTCTGGATAAGCTAAAGTCCAATCTACTTCACTGTGCGGTGGCTCAAAAGCTGAAACAGCAAAAATAAGTGCTTCTACAGTTAATCCTGTAATCAACATCGCAGAAGCCCCAGGCCAGTGTTCAATTTTAAATAATGCACCTACAATTACAACTGCTGCGCCCATTCCGTACAACAGACCCATCATTTTCTTTCCTTTCTTTGTCTCAAATAAAAACTCTACTACTCCCATTTTGATTTATTAGTTATTGATTAGATAATTGATTGCTGTTAAATTTTAAAGTTCCTCGTTATTTTCAGGTCTTCCCAAGAAAGACATTACATTTCTAAACCCGATGTAACATTTTGCGGTATCTTGGTATTCGTAATCTCTTGTTCCATTGTGCAAGAAATAAGAAACGTCTTTCCATGAACCCCCTCTAATTACTTTCCTTTTTAGGGAAGGAGGGTCTGATTCTTTGGCTTCATAAGAATAATCCATATTCATATCATGAGCAAAATCATAAGCCGATTCATCAAAAGCATTACTCGTCCATTCGGATACGTTCCCAGCCATGCAAAACAACCCATAATCATTAGGATTGTAAGACAACACTTTTACTGTATTTAACCCACCATCATCAACATAATTACCTCTGAGCGGTTTGAAGTTTCCTAAGAAGCAACCCGCCGTATTTCTAATGTATGGACCGCCCCAAGGGAATTGGTTATTATCTAATCCTCCACGAGATGCCCATTCCCACTCTGACTCAGTTGGAAGTCTAAAATGCTGAACTGCACTAAATCCCGCACCTCTTAAATTTTTATTTAACAATTCAGTTCTCCAAATTGAAAATGCTCGGGCCTGTTTCCACGACACTCCCACTAAAGGGTAATCATCATAGGATGGATGCCAAAAGTACATGTTGGTCAACGGTTCGTTGTAAGAATATGTAAAATCATGAACCCAAGCCAATGTATCAGGATAAACATTTATAATATCCTTTTTAATAAATACAGACCGGTCGATCTGTCCTTGTTCTCTGCTAAACCTTGACGCAGCGGTTTTATAATCAATCCAAGAATACTCGAACATTAATTTTCTGGTGTCTATTTGTTTTCTGTTGTAAAACCGCTCGTAATCAGGCAAAAACATTACTTCTAATGCTTCTCTTTCTTCTTCACCTGACCAGTTCATTTTAGCGTACCAGTTAATACTCGGAGGATCCATGTCTTCTCCGTAAGAGTTCATAGTGTTCGAATAATATTCCTCATCTACTTCCTCTGCTAATATCTTTCGAGCTATAGAATCTCTTACCCAATTAACAAACTGACGATATTCGTTATTTGTAATTTCAGTTTGATCCATGTAAAAGGCTGATAAGGACACCACCTTGGTTTTCGATTGTCTCGAATTCGGAACATCTTGATCAGAATTCCCCATGGTATAACTTCCTTGAGGAATCAACAACATACCATACGGAACAGGCTGATACCAATCTTCTCTACCTTGAACTCCGATGAGCTCTCCATTGTCATAATTACACGAAGTAAACACGGCAATCATTATTAATACTATATAGGTCAATCTTTTCATGGCCTTAAAATTTTAGAAACTAAATTATTAACAATTTAGTTTAATTTCGAATTGGCAAGTATACTTATTTTTTTCTATTTTATCAACAATCGAGTCTTTATAAAAAACGAACACTTTTGTACCGTTCAACTTTTTCATTTTTGACAAATTTGTAGCAATAGTTAATCATAAACTCTACACTGCCGTTATTATACGTACTTAAATCAGAAATATTGTAATCATAGGCTAAACCAACTTTAATATTATCGAATTGACCACCCAATTGAAGGCCCGCAAAATCAACTCCTGCAAGCAAAGAAACGGCATCCTGGAATCTATAGGAAGTCCCAGCCCAAATTAAATCATTGTACTTGAAATTCGTATTCAAATCAACTTGAGTAGAAATCGCGTCAGTTTTTACAAAGAAGGAAGGCATAACCTCAAACTTCCGACCACCTAAGGTTGTTGTGTAGTTATAACCACCCATTACATAATAATGTCTTGCCTTGGTATATGTTAATGAAGAAGTTTCGTCAGGATCATCAGATATTACAGATTGATTTAAATGAGTGGAAGATAAGCCAACATACATGTTCTTTCTGTAATAATAAACACCTACTCCTAAATCAAATACAGTTGCTCCTGCTTCAGAATTTGGAATTTTAGGATCCTCTGTACCATCAAACGCCCCTTCTGAGGTCCTCCAATCAGCTGAGATAGATTGATTGTATATTCCCAATTCTATACCTGCAGAAAGCACCCCTTGCATAATTCGTTTGTGGTAAGCTAAAGCTAATTTTACGTTTAATGATTGAGTCGGTCCTACTTCATCTTGAATTACCGTTAATCCTGCTCCTACTTTATGCTTCCCTTTGATAGTCCTTCCGTAATCCAAACTTAGTAGGTTGGTCTGAGGATTTCCTTCGAAACCCAACCATTGCTCTCTGGATATTAAAGTTGCACAAAATGATTCTTTCGCTCCTGCATATGCGGGATTTACTGAAAGCCTGTTGAACATATTTTGCGTGAATTGCGGATCTTGCTGGGCACTCATGTCGAGCGCACTAAGAAGGCAAACAAAAGCAATTAAAACTTTCTTCATAAAGTAATAGTATGAAATTGATTCTTGAATTTGGTTAGTTTAAAGGGCCTAAGATACCCAATTTTTAGTTTGATACAGTGCTTTTAATGCTAATTTGTAAAACAGAAATGTTAAACCCATCTTATTTTAACTTCTGAAATGTTTGAAACCATCGTTCAGGTATTTCGTTCTCAGTTGCTGTAACATAATCTTTGTAGTCACATGGCAGCATTAAATGCCTCTCGTACTTTTTCATGAAGTTTGCATGATACGGCACATTCATCCACCAACGGTCTGATTTTGGGCTTTTATAAAAAATAAGTTCCCGCTCTCCTTCTTCCAGATTAACAGTATATTTTAGGTATTCCCGTTTATTGCAAGCGGGAAAATCTCCCTTCCTGTTGTAAAACCCATCGATAAAATACCAAATCATCTGAGCTACTAAATTCGCAGTTTGCCCATTATCATAGATAGTAGGGTTAAAGTCATAAATGCCGAACGAAGATAGTTTATCACTCATTCCCGCGTATCGACTTAATTGACAAGCTTGCTCACCATTTAAACCATTTGCAGATGTAACCTTATTGGCAGGGGCATATGGCTGAGCAACGGAGCTTATGCTAAAATTTACAAAATCGGCATTACGAATGATTGGTTCAGCAACTTTAATATCTGCTTTCAACTCTCCTAAACGATGACTGTCAAAAAATAATTCTTCTAACAAGTGCAGCTCTGCCTGATCTACTAAATAAGTTTGGTACCCCAGATTTGAATGATTGAAGAGCACATTGGGCTGGTGCATAATAATTTTTGAAAAATAATTTGAATCGTTTATAGATTCATCAGTCCTGCCTAACCCAAACTTAGAATCAATACTTACCAAATTAACGGTTTGCTCTTCTTTGGCATACGCCATATAATTAGCGTACACTAAATCTTGCGAACCTCCTAAAAAAATGGGAATCACATTCTTTCGAAGCATTTGAGCAATCAACTCAGTAACAGCAAAGTAAGTATCTGTTACACTTTCTCCTTGCTTAATTGTTCCGAAATCTGCCATTTTAAGCGGGTTCAACCCCGGGTATAGCTGATAAAAATAGCCTCGAACTTGATTTGCTCCTTTTGAACAACCTTGGTTTCCAATTGATCCTCTCTCCTCTTCAATATCAAAAAAAATTAGGTCATACCCCTCAATTGAGACTGGATCTAAATCAATTTGATGCCCAATTTGGCCTTTCGTTAACTTATAAAATCCATCAATTTTATCTATGTCCACTTTTTGAAAATAATCAAACAAAGACATCTTACTTCTTTTTAGCTTTTCGAACTACCTTCTTCTTAGCAGGTGCCTCGGCAGCAATCTTCTTGCATTCTTCCAACGTCAGAGTCTCGGGAACTACATCCTTTGGAATCTTAACGTTTTTCTTACCGAACTTAATGTACGGTCCCCATCGCCCGTTTAGCACTTGAATGTCTTTATCTTCCTCGAAGACTCTAATATATTTATTCGCTTCCGATTCTTTTTTAGCTTCAATTAAAACCACAGCTCTTTCCATATCAACCTGAAAAGGATCGTCTCCCTCAGCTTTTTTCAATGAAATAAATAAACTGTTCCATTTAATGTAAGGACCAAATCTACCAATGGCAGCAGTAACTAGCTTTTCTTCATACGTCCCCACATCTCTTGGCAACTTAAACAACTCCATTGCCTGCTCGTATGTAATTGTTTCAATACTTTGATCTCTTAACAGTGAAGCAAAGCGAGGCTTTTCTTCATCGTCAACATGTCCAATTTGAACCATTGCACCAAATCTCCCAATTCTAGAATACACCGGCTTTCCAGATACAGGATCTTCTCCCAATAGTCTTTCCCCTTTTGCGCGATCTGCATGCTCAAGTGTGTGTTCTACATTTTTATGAAATGGGGTATAGAACTGCTCTATCATTTTATTCCACTTCAACTGCCCATCTGCAATATCATCAAACTGCTTTTCAACATCTGCGGTAAAACTATAGTCCATAATAGTTTTAAAATTTGCAGCAAGGAAATCAGTTACTACCGTTCCTGTATCTGTTGGAAATAGTTTATTCTTTTCTGCTCCTGTTCTTTCTGTTTGAGTCGTTTCTTTAATACCTTTTGTATCCAGAGTCAACACTTCATACTTTCGTTCATTTCCTTCTCGCTCTTCTTTTACAACGTATCCTCTTTTTTGAATAGTTGATATGGTTGGAGCGTAAGTAGACGGTCTACCAATTCCTAACTCCTCTAACTTCTTTACTAGACTTGCTTCTTGATAACGAGCAGGATGCTTGGTGAAACGCTGCGTGGAAGTAATTTCATTCATATTAACAACATCGCCAATTGTCATAGCAGGTAACATTCCTTCTTGATTTTCATTATCGTCCTCCTCGTCATCTGTGCTTTCTAAATACACCTTCAAAAAACCTTCAAATTGCAAGATTTCTCCTTTGGCAGTGAAATGGGTTGCAGACTCAGAAACATTAATTGTTGCTGTTGTTCTTTCTATTCTAGAATGCGCCATTTGCGACGCAGTTGTTCTCTTCCAAATTAGTTCGTACAATCTGTTTTCTTGCGAGCTTGTGCCTAATGTTTCTGTACTTAGATTGGTCGGTCGAATTGCCTCATGAGCTTCTTGTGCTCCTTTAGCTTTTGTGCTGTATTTTTTGGGGTTTGAAAATTCTGCCCCGTAATTTTTTGTAATGTAATCTTTGGCTCCATCAACAGCGGTATCTGAAAGGTTTACAGAGTCAGTTCTCATGTAAGTAATCTTTCCTGCTTCGTATAATTTCTGTGCAACCAACATGGTTTGAGCTACCGAGAAACCTAACTTCCTACTGGCCTCTTGCTGTAAAGTTGAAGTAGTAAATGGCGCTGCTGGCGACTTAGTAGCAGGCTTCTTTACTAGATCTTTTATTGAATAATTTGATTTTTCACATTCTTGCAGAAACGATTTTGCTTCGTCATAACTCTTAAATCTAGCGCTAACTTCAGCTTTAAAGCTTTTACCTTTTGCCAATTGAAAAATTCCAACAACTTTAAAAAAGTCGCTCACCTTAAAGTTTTGAATTTCTCTCTCTCGCTCTACAACTAGCCTAACAGTAACAGATTGCACTCTTCCTGCAGAAAGTGATGGTTTAACTTTTTTCCACAACACAGGAGAAAGTTCGTAACCTACTAACCTGTCAAGGACTCTCCTAGCTTGCTGCGCATCTACTAAATTTCGGTTAACCTTTCTAGGATTCTCAATTGCTCTTGTAATCGCTGTCTTTGTAATTTCAGAAAACACGATTCTCTTCGTTTCCTTATTCTTCAAATCCAACGCTTCCTCTAAATGCCAAGAAATGGCTTCACCCTCTCGATCCTCATCTGTCGCTAACCACACTATGTCTGCCGACTTGGCTAATTTCCTCAATTCAGCAACAATTTTCTTCTTATCGTCAGAAATCACATACTGCGGTTCGAAGTTATTTTCAATGTCAATGGAAATGTTCTTGCCAGGTAAATCTCTGATGTGGCCGAAGCTCGATTTCACTGTAAAGTCCTTACCAAGAAAACCTTCTATGGTTTTTGCTTTTGCAGGTGACTCAACGATAACTAAATTTTTGGACATATTATAAGGTATAATTTTCTATCTCCTACAGGTTGGAAATGTTCCACAAAGAAAATCAATATTTATTTAGGTTACCACCAATCATTTTTAAATTATGATATGTTTGTTTTCTATATTATATTTCATATAATATAAATAATCATAAAAAGTGTTGAGTGATTTTATGTCATTTTGTCACAAACATTTGATTTTTCCTAATTTCGTATTTTCAAAATAGAGGTTCACCATGTTAAGTACAGAAGAGAAAATTATTGACGAAAGCAGACAAGGCGAAGCATTAGAAGGAAGGAAGATCCCAAATTCTAATGGTAGAAAAGTATTTATTGAAAGCTACGGCTGCCAAATGAATTTTTCTGACAGTGAAATTGTTGCTTCTATTTTACAAAAAGATGGGTACGGAATTACAAAATTATTGCATGAAGCTGATATTGTTTTTGTAAATACTTGCTCAATTCGCGAAAAAGCAGAGCTAACAGTTAGAAAAAGGTTGACTGAATACAACAAGCAAAAACGCAAGAATCCAAAAATGATAATTGGAGTTTTGGGTTGCATGGCCGAACGATTGAAATCGAAATTTCTAGAAGAAGAGAAAATAGTGGACCTTGTTGTTGGACCAGATGCCTATAGAGATTTACCCAATTTAGTGGAAGAAGTAGACGGTGGAAGAAAAGCGGTAAATGTAATTCTGTCAAAAGAAGAAACATATGGCGACATAGCCCCTGTTCGATTGGGAGGTAATGGTGTGACAGCCTTTGTTTCTATCACAAGAGGTTGTGACAACATGTGTACTTTTTGTGTTGTGCCATTTACTCGAGGGAGGGAAAGAAGTAGAGACCCCAAATCAATTTTACAAGAAGTCAGAGAATTGTCTTTGGCCGGATACAAGGAAGTTACATTGTTAGGTCAAAATGTTGATTCTTACTTGTGGTACGGAGGTGGATTGAAAAAAGAATTTGACAATCTTTCGGAAGAAGAAAAAGAAACAAGTACCGATTTTGCTCAATTGATGGGTAAGGTTGCTCAAGTAGATCGTAAAGTTAGAATTCGGTTTTCTACCTCTCATCCAAAGGATATGGGAGACGAACTATTGCACGTGATGGCGAAGCACAGAAATATTTGCGATTACATTCATTTGCCATTTCAGTCGGGAAACTCTAGAGTATTGGAAATGATGAACCGGGGGTATACTCGCGAATGGTATATGAATCGAATTGATGCTATTAAACAGATTCTTCCGACTTGCTCTATTTCTGCAGATATTATTGCAGGCTTCTGTTCTGAAACCGAAGAAGAACATGAAGAAACATTGAGTATGATGGAGTATGTGCGGTATAATTTTGCTTACATGTTTAAATATTCCGAACGACCAAATACAATGGCCCAACGAAAGTATGAAGATGACATTCCAGGAAAAACGAAACAACGGAGATTGGCAGAAATAATTGAATTGCAAAGAGGCCATTCTTTAGAAATATTGAAAAAAGACATTGGAAAAACCTATGAGGTTTTAATTGAGGGTGTTTCAAAAAAATCTACCAATGAACTTTATGGAAGAAATACACACAATTCGGTCGTGGTATTTCCAAGAGAGAATTATAACGTTGGTGAATATGTGATGGTTAAAGTAGTATCATGCACATCAGCTACATTAAAAGGAAAAGCAGTTAAATAGATGACTTTAGATCAAATCAAACAGCGCTTTGGAATAATTGGACATTCAGAACAACTGAATTTAGCAATTGACATCGCCATGCAGGTTGCTCCAACAGATTTGTCAGTTTTAATAACCGGCGAAAGTGGATCAGGCAAAGAGAATATGCCACAAATTATTCACCAATTAAGCGCTCGAAAGCACAATAAATACATAGCAGTTAATTGTGGCGCAATTCCTGAAGGAACCATTGATTCTGAACTTTTTGGACATGAAAAAGGTTCATTTACAGGTGCGACTGATACCCGAAAAGGCTATTTTGAGGTCGCAGACGGTGGAACAATTTTTTTAGATGAAGTTGCTGAATTACCACTTACTACGCAAGTTCGTCTACTGCGAATTTTGGAAACAGGAGAATTTTTAAAAGTTGGTAGCTCTAAACCTCAAAAAACAAACGTTAGAATTACCGCAGCAACCAACGTAAACGTTCCGAGAGCAATAAAAGAAAATAAATTTAGAGAAGATTTGTTTTACCGATTGAACACGGTTCCTATCGAAGTACCACCGCTAAGAGCAAGAAAGGGCGACATTCATTTATTATTTCGAAAATTTGCAGCTGATTTTGCAGATAAATATAGAATGCCTTCCGTTCAATTAACAGAAGATGCAAAGAGTTTATTGCTAAAATACCGTTGGCCGGGTAATGTTCGACAGTTAAAAAATGTTACTGAACAAATTTCTGTTATTGAAAAACACAAAACCATTACAGCAGATGTTTTATTGAAATATCTACCTGAAAATAGTGGAGATTCATCCTTACCGGTTTTATATAACGGAGATAAGGAAGGAATGACAGAAAGAGATATCTTGTACAAGGTCCTTTTCGATATGAAGAAGGATGTTGCCGATTTGAAAAAAGTAGTTCTTCAAGTTATAAAGTCTGAATCAAAACCGGACAAAGAAGAAATAAACGATCAAGTTTTTGAACGTTTATATGGAGATGACAACAAAAGTAATTCTGTAGAACACAGATTAGAACTAGCTCAGTTCAATGAGCAAAAGGCTGAGAAAAAGTCTAGCTCAAATTTTATTGAAGACGTTTCAAACTATGAAAAAGCAGAGAGTACATCATCTAGAGAAGATTACCATGAAATATTAGTTGAAGAAGAAGAGTCTCTATCCATTTCTGAAACCGAAAAGAAGTTAATTAAGAAGGCATTAGCGAAACATGGTGGAAAAAGAAAGTACGCAGCAGAAGATTTGGGAATTTCGGAACGTACTTTGTACCGTAAAATTAAAGAATACGATATTGAACAATGATGAGTATTAAAAAAATAGGATTAATAGTTGCATTTATATCCCTGATATTTACTGCTTGTAAAGCGCAATTTTCGTTTACAGGAGCGTCAATATCGACGGAAGTAAAAACCGTTTCAGTTGATTTTTTTCAAATTAACTCAGCACTAGCCCCCCCTACTTCGGGCCAACTATTTACTGAAGCGTTAAAAGATATTTTTATATCACAAACAAATTTGGTTCTGGTAAAAAGAGATGGTGACTTGCAATTTGAAGGGTATATCAGTAATTACAGCAACAATCCAACAGCAATTCAAGGAAATGAGCAGGCTGCATTGTCAAGAATTACCATGACAGTTAACGTTAAATTTACCAATACCCAAGATGAAACGCAGAGCTTTGAAAGTAGCTTTTCTCGATTCGAAGATCTACCAGCAAACGAGGAACTAGCATCCAGAGAAGAAGAGCTTTTAAATGCAATTAACGAGCAGTTGACACAAGACATTTTTAACAAAGCAGTAACCAATTGGTAATGAATAAATCTGCATTCATATCTTACTTAAAAAATCCTGAACTGGTAAATACCGATTCTATTATAGGATTGAATGAAGTAGTAAGTAGTTATCCTTATTTCCAGAGTGCACAACTATTATTGACGAAAGCCTACCATGTAAGTGAGAACTTAAACTTTGAAGGTAGCTTAAAAAAAACGGCTGCATATGCTGCCAATCGCAAACAATTACATTCACTTCTCTTTGAGCAAACTGAAACTAAAGATGAGATAAACGAAGTTGAGAATTTATATCCAAACGATTCAACACAACCTACTGCAGATAAAATTACTTCAGCGACAGCTGAAGAAGTACCCGTAGAAAGTGAGACGGTTGACCATGTAATTGACTCAACTCCGGTAACTGACGAAATATATCCCGATCCTCAGCCGATAACGGAAAACGTGGACCCTCCAACTTTAACTGAAGTTATTTATTCACCTGAGCCAACGGAAGAGTTATTAGATCCAACTGTTGAACTCATTCCTGAAAAAGTCCATCAAGGTCAACCGACTCATTCAGAAATTTTTGGACCTAAAAGTACTGATTCAAAACAAAGTGTTTTAGGAAAGAATAGATTCAGTGTAGATTTTAGCAAAGTTGAAGAAGGAATAACGGATGACTACGATCCTTTAGAAAATCAAATTCTCAGTGCTGCAATCAGTAGCTCTGTTTTGTTAGAAGTATCGGGAGAATTACCCGATCTTGAAAGTTTCAAGTTAACTTCCATCTCTGAAAAAGTTGAATTTATTCATGAAGAGGATCAAAAAATAACGGAAAGTTCTGTACTTAATTCAACTGCAAGCGACCACTCTTTTACGGGTTGGTTGAAGATAGTTGAAGGAGAATCCGCCACTAAAACCGTAACGGAAAATAACTCCCACATCATTTTAGAAGAGCACAATTTACCTGTAAAAAGAGAAAAAGTAAGTTTTTATTCCCCCATAAAGATGGCTCGCCTAAGCGTACAAGAAGATGACGATTTAGTAACTGAAACATTAGCAAATATTTACGTTCACCAACAGCACTTTGAGAAAGCAATTAAAGCTTTTGAAAAATTACAGTTGAAATATCCCGAAAAAAGCAGTTATTTTGCAGGCCGAATTAAAGATATTCAAAATCAATTAAACACATAAGAAAATGTACATCATTGTATCCGTTTTAGTATTCATCATCGCAGTATTACTTATTTTGGTGATTTTAGTTCAAAACCCGAAAGGTGGTTTGGCTTCAAACTTTTCATCATCTAACCAAGTGATGGGTGTTCGTAAAACAACAGATTTTTTAGAAAAGGCAACTTGGACTTTAGGTATAGCCCTTATTGTCTTGAGTATCGTATCTTCTGCAACCATCAACAGAAATGATACTGCGCAGATTGAAACTATTGAATCAGAATTACAAAGTGAGGCTAATCAGATTGTAATACCTGCTTCTCAAGCACCAATTACAAACGAACAAGTCCCTGCTGACCCAAGTTCAGCGCCTTCTAAGGATTAAAAAAAAATATTTTTTTGAAAGCCACATTGGAAACAGTGTGGCTTTTTTTGTTTGCCAAACTGTCACTTAGCAAGATGTTTTTATTCCGAAACCTCAAAATATTTCAGCTATTGGCAGCCTTTCCCCATTGGCACGAATTATGACTTCAGATTAATGGTTAATGAAAACTAACTTAAAACTTAAAATATGTCAGTAAATGTAAAACCTTTAGCAGATAGAGTTCTCGTTGAGCCTGCTGCTGCGGAAGAAAAAACAGCTGGGGGAATTATTATTCCTGATACAGCAAAAGAAAAGCCTCAAAAGGGAATTGTTGTAGCTGTTGGAAACGGTAAGCCAGATGAGCCAATGACAGTAAAAGAAGGCGATACTGTATTGTACGGCAAATTTGCTGGAACAGAAATTAACATTGAAGGAAAGGACTATCTTATTATGAGAGAGTCTGATTTATTCGCTATTGTTTAATCGAAAAAACGTAAAAGAAAATGGCAAAAGAAATCACATTTAATACAGAAGCTAGGAATGCACTAAAAATTGGTGTAGACAAATTGGCTAATGCTGTAAAAGTAACATTAGGCCCAAAGGGACGAAATGTAGTAATCGATAAAAAGTTTGGAGCACCGGCGGTAACAAAAGATGGTGTAACGGTTGCAAAAGAAATTGAATTGAAAGACCCAATTGAGAATATGGGTGCTCAAATGTTGAAAGAAGTTGCTTCTAAAACTGCCGACGATGCAGGTGATGGAACAACAACTGCAACAATATTAGCTCAAGCAATCGTAACCCAGGGTTTAAAAAACGTTGCAGCAGGTGCCAATCCGATGGATTTGAAAAGAGGAATTGACAAAGCTGTAAAAGACATTGTAGCTGAGTTGAAAAAGATCTCTGAGCCAGTTGGAGAAGACTCTGAGAAAATTGAACAAGTTGCTACTATTTCAGCTAACAACGACAGTTCAATTGGAAAGCTAATTGCTGAAGCAATGGGCAAAGTAAAAAAAGAGGGTGTAATTACTGTTGAGGAAGCAAAAGGAACTGAAACTACAGTTGAAGTTGTGGAAGGAATGCAATTTGACAGAGGTTATTTATCTCCCTATTTTGTGACTGACACAGAAAAAATGGAAACTGAATTAGAGAATCCTTACATTTTGATTTATGACAAGAAAATAAGTCAAATGAAAGACTTGCTTCCTGTTTTAGAAAAAACAGCGCAATCTGGAAGACCTTTGCTAATTATTGCGGAAGATGTCGAAGGAGAAGCATTAGCTACATTGGTAGTGAACAAAATTAGAGGTTCATTAAAAATTGCAGCTGTTAAAGCTCCAGGATTCGGTGACAGAAGAAAGGCGATGTTAGAAGACATTGCAATTCTAACAGGAGGTACGATGATTTCTGAAGAAAGAGGCTACAAACTAGAGAATGCGGATTTAGCTGACCTTGGCTCTTGTGAAAAAATCACAATCGACAAAGACAACACAACTATTGTAAATGGTGCCGGTGGTAAAGACGATATTAAAGCTAGAGTTAACCAAATTAAAGCCCAAGTTGAGAACACAACATCTGATTACGACAAAGAAAAACTACAAGAGCGTTTAGCCAAACTAGCTGGCGGTGTTGCTGTACTTTATGTTGGTGCTGCTTCAGAGGTTGAAATGAAAGAGAAAAAAGATAGAGTTGATGACGCATTGAATGCGACAAGAGCCGCTGTGGAGGAAGGAATCATACCAGGTGGTGGAGTTGCTTTAATTAGAGCGATGGCAACGCTAGACGGAAAGAAAGGTTTAAACGCTGACGAAACAACTGGAATTGCAATTGTTAGAAGAGCAGTTGAAGAGCCACTCAGACAAATTGTTGCCAACTGCGGTGGTGAAGGTTCTGTAGTTATTCAAAAAGTTAAAGAAGGAACAGGAAACTTTGGTTACAACGCAAGAACTGAAGTTTACGAAGACTTGATAAAAGCCGGAGTAATTGATCCAACGAAAGTATCTAGAGTTGCATTGGAAAATGCAGCCTCTATTGCAGGTATGCTGTTAACTACTGAGTGCGTAATTTCTGATTCAGAAGAGGAGAGTGCTGGAGCCGGAATGCCAGGTGGTGGAATGCCAGGTGGAATGGGCGGTATGGGTGGAATGATGTAATATTTCAACCAAAATAATAATAACCAAAAAGCCCTTTCTGAGAAATCAGAAAGGGCTTTTTAATTTTAAGAAATTAAATTTAGAACCAAAGAGTGTACAGGATGTAAGCCAATGTAATTAATAAAATCAACCCTAATAGACTAGATACCAATCCACCAAGAATACTTAGCAGTAAACTCACAAGTATTATTATAATTAAAATTGCAATTACAGCCAATACAATTTGTAACCACGGCCAATTTTCAATATCGTCTTCCCACCAACCGTCTCTTTTTTTAGCTAATTTATTTAGCTTTTTAGATTTTGACTGCGGAAGTTGGATGTTTGAAATATTCTCAAGTATTTTTTTTGCTTTTCCAGCGATAATTTGCTTCCCTTCCAAAGTTGCTTGATTAAAAATACTCTTTGTTTTTTTCTCTACAGCGGCGGAAGTATATAAATTCCCATGCTCTTTCTGCAGCGGCTCTTGATCGAAGCTTTCTGCTGTTCTAGGCAATTGCTTTTCTACTTTGATCACTCGGATATTCTCAGACTTTGATTTGGATAGCTTTACGTGGCTGTTATACTTTACCCGTTTAAAATTGTTTGATGCTAAAGGGTTTTTAATGACGGAACATGAACTCACAAAAATTGAAAGGAGTAAAATAAAGCTGCTGATGTGGCTGATTTTCTTCATAGGCTAGATTTTATAAATCGTCTAAAATAAAAGTCGAGTTTTCGAGGTAACGAGCATCTGGAAAATAAATAAACAAGCAAGTTCCCTCTTTGGTTAAGTTAATAATTGGAATATGAAGGCCCATTGGAATGGCGGGGCAACCTTCACTATTGCCCAATACTCCATGCTTCTTGATGTATTTATTTGTTGCGTAAGTAGCTCCATGCAAAACAACATACCTTTCTCTTGCCGCTGTATTAAAGCCATGTTCTAACCCCGTTAACCTGAGTGAAAGTCCATTTTTACCGTAATACGTTTCTTGCGTTTTGTAAAACCCTAAACTACTTTGATGCGAGCCTTCTGTATTGGAAAAGTCAATCGCATATTTCCCTCCAGAATTTTCGCCGTGTGCCACCAATGTGTGATATAAAATAGTCTTTGTCTTCAAATCAATTACCCAAAAGCGCTTTTTAATGGAAGGCAATCTAAAATCAATAATGCTCAATATATTTTTATTGAAAGGTAGCAGACCAGTTAGTTTCAAATCAATGTAACCTAAGTAAGCCTTTTCAAATAATGAAAATTCCGGCTTTTTTTCTCCTTTTAGTTGTTTGTAGATGGAAGCTAATGCATGTGAACCCCGTCCAACAAATTCTTTATTTTCAGCTTTTATCGCTTGCGAAAACAAACAAATAATAACAATAGAAAACATAAATAAGTACCTCATATTTAGAAAATAGTCATAAAAATAAACGCAGTACTTAAACAAATGGAAGAAATAATATTCATTTTCATGGTGTGTTCAAAATTGGCTTGATTTTCGTTTTTAAGTACTAAACTAAACCAATACCCAAAATACAGCAAGATTGGTCCACCAAATGCCAAGAAAATATAAAAATCATTCACATTATTTTGTTGAACAAAATAATAGCCTAAAAATGCCGAACCTAGCGAAAATGCCAAAGAAGAAAAAACGAAGGTTCCTTTAATTCCAAGTAGTAAGCTTAGCGTGCGATCCCCCCTTTCGGCATCCTCTTTATGCTGATATACTTGAGTTAAAGGATAAGAGCCTAACAAAAACAAAGAAGATACAATGGCAAATAATAGATTAGAAACATCTTCAAGAAAAAACCCAAGCCCAACTTGTACAGTATAATAAATAAAAAATCCTTGAAAAACTGTCACCACAAAAGTGCTCATAATCGGATATTTCTTCAATCGAATTTTATCCCAACTGTATGCTTTACTAACGAATATATAAACAGTGCACATGAACCCAAAAGGAGCAGAAATAAGAAACGCACAAACAATAGCAAGTGTATCAAAAGCAACTACCAAAGGAAACAGGTACTTATTAACCTTTGGAGGAGTCTTCAGACCCCCGATACTTCCCTCATCCTTATCAAAATAAGAATTATATCCATTACTTGCAGGATAAATTAGAACATGTATTATGAAGAAAATGAAAACACTTTTCGCAATTGAAATGTCTTCCAATGGAAGAAATGCAAACCAAAAAACAGGCATTAAAAAAATAGAGAAGGGAATTCGCATTAACTTTAACGCATCAAGCATAGAAGTAAATTTATTGCGAAAGTAAACAAAGCGAAAAAGATTGAGCACCAACACACAAACAAGAATCATTAGCATAGGGACAGCTGTTCCTAAAAATGAATATCTTCAGTCTGACTTAGCGCATTGGATGCACAAGAGATTAGATGAGAAGAATGAGCGTTTAGGTAGAATTTTTCAAGCACTATACCGCAAAACAAAAATTGAGAAACGCTATTCTGTTTTGCAAGATTTTAATTCTAATTTATCCTCAGCCGAGTTGTTTGGAGATAATACTGTGGAGCCAAGAGTGGAAGAAAGATTGGCCATTTACGATAGAGAAGCTATTTTACTGGCAAAAAAAGCAGTTGACAACTGCTTGAAAGGTTCAGATACAAGTGAAATAACCCATTTAATTACTGTGAGTTGCACAGGAATGTCAGCTCCCGGTCTAGAAATAAAACTAAAGCAAAAAATAGGGTTAAGCGCAGGGGTTCAAACACATGCTGTTAATTTTGTGGGTTGCTATGCTTTCTTCCCAGCTTTGAAAATGGCGGATGCCTTTATTAGAGCAAATTCAAAAGCAAAAGTTTTAATCGTTGCTGTTGAATTGTGTACGCTTCATTTCCAAAATAAAAACTCAGACGATCACTTACTCTCTAACTCTCTTTTTTCTGATGGTGCAGCTGCTTGTTTGTGTTCTGCAGAAGGTGGCAATAACACATCACTTAAACTCATTGGAACAGATCAGCTCCTAATTCCGAAAGGAGAAAGTGATATGGCGTGGGGTATCCACACAGATGGTTTTTTAATGAAACTTTCAAGCTATATTCCACAACTTGTAGATGAGGGAATTAAAGATTTAATTGACCAGTTATTTAAACCTAAAGACTTACGGCAAGAGGATATAAAACATTGGGCCATTCACCCTGGTGGTAGAAAAATATTAGAAGTATGCGAAGATGAGTTGAAATTAAAAAATAACGAACTGAGTGCCTCCTACTCTACTTTAAAAAACTTCGGAAACATGTCAGCACCTACAATTTTGTTTGTCCTGAAACACATTATGCAAAACAGCAAAACCGAGAATACCGACCTGCTTTTTGCTAGTGGCTTTGGTCCTGGCTTAACACTGGAAGCCGCACTTTTTGAAATTGAAACACATGCCTAACTTTAAAATTCGTTCTAGAGAGAAAGAATTGTTGGATCAACCAAATATTCCAGAGGATGATCTTTTTCAGAATTTAAGTGAATTGGATACCATTAACCGCCTGCTAGGGGGCCATCAAGCTACATTGATTGGCTTGAAAAAGTTGATGACTGACAAAAACAAAACGTATCATATTGTCGATTTTGCTTGCGGTGGTGGTGATACCTTAAAAGCAGTATCTAATTGGGCAGAAAATGAAGGTTTTCGAGTAAAATTAATGGGGTTCGATTTATTAGAAAGCGCCATAGCTTTTGCTAAAACAGAATCTGAAGGTTATACTATTGAATGGAAGGTTATTAATTTTAACAGCCTAGAAATTCCAACCTGTGACATTGCAATTTGCGCGTTAGTTTGCCACCACTTTTATGATGAACAACTTGAAAGCTTTCTGCTAAAAATGAAAAAAGTAGCAAGAATCGGAGCAGTAATAAATGATTTACATCGAAATGTTATCGCCTATAATGGAATAGCGCTGTTAACCCAATTATTTTCAAAATCTCGCTTAGTGAAGAACGACGCCAAGCTCTCTGTTTTAAAAGGGTTCAGAAAGCACGAATGGGAGCAGCTTTTAAACAAAATGCAGTTTTCTAAATTTTCCATTGAATGGGTTTGGGCCTTCCGACATTTAATTTTAATTCGAAATTAATGCGAAAGGTTTACGATATCGGTATAGTTGGAGGCGGCCTAGCAGGCTTAGCATTGGCAATTGAGTCAGCGAAAGCGGGAAGGAAGGTTGTCCTTTTCGAAAAAGAGCGATTTCCTTACCACAAAGTCTGTGGCGAATACATTTCCAATGAATCTTGGGAATACATTAAGCAGCTAGGTGTAGACTTAGATAGTATGAATTTGCCAAAAATAACACAACTTAAAATTTCAAGCGCCGAGGGAAATGAACTAAACCAACAATTAAATAAAGGTGGTTTTGGCATTAGCAGATATTCTTTAGATTTTGAATTGTCGAAGATTGCAAAAGAATTAGGGGTAACATTATTAGAGAACAAAAAAGTAGAAGAAGTAAATGTTACTGCAAATGAAGCCACTTTCAGGACTTCAGACCAAACTTACAGCGCAAAAATTGCAGTTGCTGCCCATGGAAAGAGATCTAGTTTGGACAAAAAACTCAACCGTAAGTTTATTTTAAACCCACAAGCTGCATCGAAAAACTACGTTGGAATTAAGTACCATATTAAAGCAAAATTACCTGACAATTTAATTGGACTTCACTTGTTTAAAAATGGATATTGTGGAATTTCAAAGATTGAAGGCACAGATCGGTTTTGCTTGTGTTACCTAACGCTAGCCTCAAATCTTAAACATGCAGGAAGTATCGAAAAAATGGAAGAAGACATTCTTTCAAAAAACCACTATTTAAAAGAATACCTAAACTACGATAGGTATTACAAACAACCCTTGGTTATTTCTCAGATTAATTTCACAAAGAAGAAAGCAATTGAGAACGGAATTTTTATGCTTGGTGATTCAGCAGGACTGATTGTCCCATTGTGTGGCAACGGCATGAGTATGGCGCTTCGAGCTGCTCATGAATTTCATCTACTTAGTGAACAGCTCTTAGAGAATAAATTCACGAGGAAAGAGTTAGAAAGGGGCTACCTGAAATTTTGGAAAAGGGAGTTTGGAACCCGATTAAAAGCCGGGAGAGTTCTTCAAAAGCTGTTTTATAATAAGGTATTAGTAAACCCCACATTGAATTTACTAAACAAAACCCCAGGCATTACATCCAAAATAATTCAATTAACACATGGAAAAGATATCATATAAAGTAAGGGACAACGTTAAGATTGTCCCTTTTTTATCTTATGAATTTATCTAAGTCGAATAAAAGCTTCTAACTAGCCTTTTGATTTTAGCTCCTCATGATGCATGTCAGGCTTTTCTAATTTGTGCTGCTCTTGTGTCTTTTTAAGACTTCTGCGCTCAGCCTTCTTTTGCGCTTTGAACGCTTCATATTTTTGAACTTGTTCTTCCGTCAACACTTCAGCTAAACAAGCATTTGTCAATTTAGACGTCTCTACTCGCTTCAAATTCATTTTTGCTCTTTCAATCTTCTTTTCTCGATCAGAAAGTTCTTGCATCTCCCCTTTTGCAACTCTCTGCTCTTCCATTTCTGCTTTCTCGGTTTTAAAAACTGTCTCAACTTGCCCTCTCTGCTCAGCAGACAATTCTAAAGCTGTTGCAATTTCTTCCATTTAAGCTTTTTCATGTGGTCCGACTAAAACTATCTTAAGCTGAGCAAAGCCAGAAGTCCCAATTAAAAGCAGGGATACTAATACACTAATACTTATTAACTTTTTATATTCTTTTTTTTAAATCATTTCTCCACAGTCAAATCAAGCGCCAGACTTTATTCCCCGACATAATTAATTGACTTAATCAACATTGAGCCATCCCAGAGTATCCTGTAATGTCCTGTATCACGAATAGCTTCTAGGTTAACTGCCTCCCAATTTCGTTCAAAATCTGTTGCATGTGAGAAACTAGTAACCTTATCTCCCTCATCATGAAAAAGCAATACTTCTTCTAATTTCGTTTGATTACCGTATGCGTGGAAAAAGAAAGAACGGAAGGAATAGCCAGTAAACTCCTCGAATTGATCTAAGAAAGGATCGAACAGTTTTTTAGGAATTTTTAGAATCTGCTGATATTCCTCAAAAACTGACATCAACCTATCCAAAGGCGCTACCAATATCGTTTTATTGAACTGTAAGTTTTCTTCATACGCACACATAATGATTGCACAAGCACCCAGAGAATGACCTACTGCAACATTTGGCACCCCGTATGTGTGAATCATTTCTTTCGCAGCCTTTTTAAAATATACTAAGTTTGAATATTTACCTTTACTTCCACCATGTGCGGGAGCATCAAACGCTACGACACGGTAACCTTTTTTAATTAAAGGATCTACAAAGGCACCCAAGCTGCCAGCATTACTTTCCCAACCATGAAAAAGCATTGCTAATTTCCCTCCATCTCCCCATTGATATACTTTGATTTCCTCTTTGTCATATTTTAAAAAAGACTTTTTTGCCTGCTTGAGGACTTCAATTTCCCTTGTTCTTAAAACTCGTGCTCTTGGTTTACTAAAAATATTCACCAAATGTTTCGCCGAAGTCTTAGGAAATAAGAGCGCAATTGAGTTAAAATAAATTCGAAAAAAATTTATAATGAGTGGTACTTTCTGCGACATAGCATTTACAAGACAAATTGAATTAAATAAAAATAATTGTTAGAATATTGTTCATGTCCTGCGACATGTTTCTTTGATAGTCACTCTTCATATTTCATTTTAAAGTAGGATTAACAGATAGTATGAGAAAATACACAATAATCTACTACTTACGAGAAGCGCAGGAATAAAAAATAGAAGCACAACCAAATACAGTGAATGTCGAGTAATCTTATAAGGTCTGATATTGGAAAACTTGGCTCCTTCTTTTAATGCAGGAAAACATCCAATGTATTTTTTAGTCCCATTCCGACGCATGGCAGAAAGATTAAAGCGACTAGTAACTAAGCAATACTTCAATATTTCACTTCAAGTAAAATAAAAATAACAACATCGCTATAACTCTTAAATGAATCGTTTCATCAATTGTCCCTCTTCTTTTCAATGTGTCCATTTCACGTCAAAAGCTTAGAATCTTCATTCATCGATTCAATAAAATCTTACTTTCTGTCTTGCAATAGGTTGATTAATTTAACGGACTCCTGTTAAACAATAACTTCAAAGACATAGTTGAACAATTTCACGACGATAAGCATTACTTAGTAAACATAATTTGGGTCGAATTCCAATACAAGAACCATCTTGTATAATGTAATAGTATCAAAAAGCGACGATACTGCAACTATTAAGTGCAGCAACTATTTGCCTTTGGAAAGTTTCTAAAGATTTTAGCAATGGAAAGCAACACAATTTCTATCTACGCATCTAAAAAAAAGTGGATTGACTTTCATTAAAAGTGAACAAAAAAGAAAACAGATGTGCTCTTTGGATTTATAAAACTCCCAAACAAGTTGCGAAGAAAATAAAAAACTGAGTTGCCTTTTAGAAAGGAGTAGAAGTAGTAGATTAGCGTTTTTTTTAGAATTCATATAAACTTAAAGTATCAACATTATTTGTACGTACATACATTTGCATAAAACAAAATTATGAAGATTGAAAGTGAAATTAAGCAGGATGCATTCAAAGACGAGATTCATAAATTGATGGTGAACCAGCTTTTTACAGGGAAGTGGGTAACGAATTTAATCTCAAAGCAATTAAAACCTTTTGGCATTACAAATCAACAATACAATGTTTTAAGAATTCTTAGAGGTCAAAAAGATCAATACATTTCTGTCAATGCAATTTCTGAGAGAATGATAGATAAAATGTCGAATGTCTCAAGACTAATCGACAAGTTAGTTATAAAAGAATTAGTCGTTAGAAAAATAAATAAGGAAGATCGAAGACAGGTCGATATAGCAATAAGCGAAAAAGGCCGTTCTCTAGTTCAAAAAATTGAGTCTAAAGAGGATGACCTAAAAGCTAACTTCAACAATATAACAAATGAAGAGGCAAAGCAACTCAATCATTTGTTGGATAAACTAAGAGGTTGAATAGAAAACACCTTTTATTAATAGTATTTAACAAAGCAAGGGCATGATTTTGTAAAAAATCAAAGCCTAATCTTTAATTTCGTCCCAAATTAAAAAAAACGTGATAAACGCTATCTTTCCACTAGAGAAAATTACAACTTCAAAATTATCGTCAATAGATTTTGACAATTTAAAATTTGGTAGAGATTTCTCTGACCACATGTTGGTTTCAGAATTTACGGATGGAGAATGGAAAAGCACAAAAATACTACCTTATAAAAACTTAGAATTTCCACCAGCAGCCTCTGTATTTCATTATGGACAAGCGATTTTTGAAGGATTAAAGGCTCATAAAAATGAAGCAGGTGAAGTTTTTATTTTTAGAGCAGAAGAAAACTTGAAACGACTAAACCGCTCTGCGGAAAGAATGTGCATGCCAATTATTCCAAAAGAAATTTTCCTAGGTGGATTGAGACAGCTTGTTGAATTAGAAAAAGAGTGGATCCCTGTTGGATCAGGGAAATCACTATATCTAAGACCTTTTATGATTGCTGATGATCCGTTTTTAGGAGTAAAACCAAGCACTTCATATAAATTTATAATCATTGCCTCTCCTTCTGCGACTTATTATGAAGGAGCGGTTAAAGTAAAGATAGAAACAGAGTATTCAAGAGCGGCTTCAGGCGGAATAGGTTCTGCAAAGGCAGCAGGAAACTATGCTGCTTCTTTATTGCCGGCTCAAATAGCGCAAGACCAAGGATATGATCAGTTAATTTGGACTGACGCCAAAGAGCACAAATACGTTGAAGAATCAGGAACTATGAATTTAATGATTCTGAGAGGTAATACTCTTTTTACTCCTCCACTAGACGGAAAAACAATATTGCCCGGAATTACACGAAAAAGCATTTTACAATTAGCTACAGAGTGGGGTTACGAGGTAAAGGAGGAACGGATTCTAGTGAGCGATTTAATAGATGGTATTAAAGACGAAACAATAAATGAAGTCTTTGGAGTTGGAACAGCTGCTACTATTGCTCCAATAAAACTGGTTGGATTTGAAGATATGCAGTATCACCTTAGCGACTTCACCAAATGGGAATTTTCAACTAAAGTAAAAAGGTATTTAGAAGATTTAAAAACAGGGAAAGAGATTGATACAAGAAATTGGATCGAAAAGATCTAACGGTCTTTCTTTGGGTAATCATACAAAATAAGACTTCCTGTTGAGCCACTTATATGTGCCCAATCTTCAATATTAAATCTGATACCGACCACAGCTGCAGTTGGTAAGCTACCAAATTGCTCGTTTGTTAAATATTCGGCAAAACCAGTTAAACCTGGATTATGCCCTACCAAAAAAACTACGTTCAAATCGTTTGAAATTGAATTGACGATTTCTAACAACGAAGAAATTGAAGCATGGTATGCAGTCGAATATTTTATAATTTGTATGTTTCTTTCTAACTGATCCCGAACTAACTTAGATGTTGCCATTGCTCTAACAGCTGCACTGGATAGAATAGCGTCAGGTATTAAATCCTTATTCGCTAATCTGCGTCCCATTTCTGTAGCAGAAATTAATCCCCTTTCATTTAAAGGTCTGTCAAAATCTCTTAGTCCAGGATTTCCCCAACTCGACTTCGCATGCCTAACAAGATAGAGTTCTTTCACACGATTATCTAACGGCCACCAATTTTAGGATCAAAACCATCATTCATCTTAATGGTGAAGATGGGTAGTAAGAAGTTTTGCAAGAAATTAGAATTTGATTTAAATACGTGCTTTGCAAATGACTTTAAACTTGCAACTAACTCTTCAGCGTATACATCATCTAACTTTTGAAGAACAGGATCTAAGTTTGTTAAACGATTCTCTAAAAATCGCTCTTTCTCTTTCCAATCCTCAGGTAATTGAGAGAAAATGGTTTCAAAATCTGATATAAAACACTTATCTACTTCTTTATAGTAGTTATGAAGAATCGAATTTGAAGTATACGTTCTCAGGTGTGCTAACCGCACAGAAGCTGCTTTTTCATCTTCAGAAACCTCTCCATCATCCGAAACTGCCGCTAAAAGAGCTACCACCGCAGGTGCTCTCAAAATAATACCTCGATCGATTGAGTCTAGTTTATCGATTTCTTTTGCCATAGTTTGATATGTTTTTTTACTTTCACAAAGGTAATTCTCTTTCGTAATCTAATCGATTTCTTTACAAAAATTAACGCATGAATTCTTTAAAAAAAGATATTTTTCCTGAGATTACCTTCAAAACTAGCCGAAGTAGTGGCAAAGGAGGACAACATGTAAATAAGACAGAAAGTAGGGTAAGTTTATTTTTTAACGTTTTAGACTCCAAAGCACTTACAGAAGAACAAATAGTGACTCTAAAACAAAAGCTCAGACTTTCACTAGAGGGCACATTTCAGGTCGACTGTGAAGAGTCTCGTTCTCAATTGAGAAATAAAGAAATGTGTGTCCAAAAATTCTATTTTATACTGTTTGAAAGCTTAACGTCTCAAAAAAAAAGAAAGCGAACCAAACCTTCAAAAGCAGCCATCAGAAAACGACTAAAATCAAAGAAACACAGAGCCGAAATCAAACAGAACAGAAAGTTTAATTATTAGCTTTTTAACAATTTAGAACAAGCCTTCCATACAGCATCTGATTTTGGGGCAGGAGCCGAAATTTTTTGCTTCTCTTTTGAAACAGGGTGAATAAACTCGATAGATCGCGCATGTAAATGAATGGAAGCATCACTATTCGTACGATCAAAACCATACTTTATATCTCCTTTTATTGGACAACCTATAGCAGCCAATTGACTCCGAATTTGATGATGACGTCCTGTTTTTGGGTAAATCTCAAGTAAATGATAATTGTCTAAACTCAACTTAACTTTATAACTAAGCTCAGCCCTCTTAGAGCCATCTATTTCTTTCTTATGCGCAGAACTCTTATTTCGTTCAGTATTTCTAACTAAAAAGTGAACTAAAGTGTCTTCATCCTTTTCAGGTTTATTCTTTACTACGGCCCAATATGTTTTTTGAATCTCTTTGTCTTGGAACATCTTGTTCAACCGAACCAAAGCTTTTGAGGTCTTTGCCAAAAGTAACAGACCACTTGTAGGCCTATCTATTCTGTGGGGTAAGCCAAGGTAAACCTCGCCAGGCTTGTTGTACTTCTCTTTTATATACTGCTTCGCTAATTCGCTTATTGGCGCATCTTTTGTACGGTCACCCTGCGATAACATACCTGAAGGTTTGTTAACTGCTAGTAAATGATTGTCTTCAAATATAACTTGAAATTGATTTTTTATCATAGTCAACTATTGGGAATCTAATGCAAGGTCCATTATCATTTTCCTTGCTTGATCATTTTTTCCTCGAACCATTAGGAGCATGTTGTAATCCTTGTAACCTTCAACATCTTTTATCTCTATCGAGTACCTTCCCGGAGCTAAAATTGCGGAATACTGACCATTCATTTTGTTCATGACGTAACTTCCTACAAGGTTTCCTGTTTCTTCGTAAAACACCTCAATTTTAGCCCTAACGTCTAACCCTACTGAATCTTGGTTTAAAACTCTTCCTGAAACTAAGGTATAACTATCTTTTTCAGCTAAAAAAGTTAGCCGGTAAATATCCAAATCTCCAAAGGAATCGTCGAAACGCTTTGACATATATGCGTAACGTTCGTTTTCAGCAAAAGAAATGTTTTTATCATCATTTGGAGTATTAATTGGATACCCTAAATTCGTTGGAATTTCCCACATGTTTAA
>Ga0307998_1000345_pt1 | contig 27183 bp, 23 predicted proteins | sample Davwhametageno37_FD_203147 | JGI IMG/M metagenome (GOLD analysis project Ga0307998, IMG submission 203147) | Marine microbial communities from Davis Island wharf, Antarctic Ocean - #37 | ecosystem: Environmental > Aquatic > Marine > Unclassified | place: Antarctic Ocean: Davis Island wharf... | reverse complement strand
CCAATTTCGTTTCTATCAAAGCTATATTCATAATTAAGACTGTCGTTCTTAGTTAGTTTTAATTCAATATTTGGTTCATTTATTGGTTCGTATAATTCGTTATATAGCTCCGCTTTCAATACAATATTCTCTGAACTAGAATAATTTGATGCTGCATAAACTCGTAAACGACTCTTGTCTTTTTTAACGGATAAATAGCCAATACTACTTTCAACCAAGCTAGTAAACAAATTCGTATTTCCGTTCTTATTATATTCTGCTAAAGGCCATTTCCAAAACCCTTCGCCCATAACGAACACTGCATTTTTTCCATTAAACTCGGTAAAAGTCCATAAAGGAATTTCTGATTGAACATTTCCGATTTTTTGAAAAAGAACAGTTGAATTTTTACCTTTAAAACTATACTCTCCAAAAGGCGCTTCTACTGGAGGGTATTCGTTCAGTATTGTCGCACTTTCTTTTGGAATATTGAACAAACTAAAATTAGAATTTAAACCTGCTGTTGTCGTGTTTATCATTCCGTTGGTATTCCCTCTTATTGATATTCCAGGATTTAACGACGCAAATTGTCTCATGTTTACATATTTACCTACAATGTGCATAGCGGGCAATTCGATAGCATAAAGTGCCTTTAATAAATTAGCATTCAATTGAAGTTTTGAACTCGGAATTTGGTACAATATCAATCCATTGTATTTGTTCTTGAAACTATTAATTAATTCGATTGAAAGTTCGGTACTTTGAACGAGATCAACTTCCAAATTTTCATTTCCCGAAATCACTTTTTGAATTGCTCCAATATCAGGAGAAAGAGTATGATAAATCAATGCTATTTGTTCTTTAGAATCCAACACCTCTATCGGTATCACAACCTTGTTATTTAAAACATTAGACTCCCCTTCTATTTCGCTCAATTGAATGGTAATGAGCTGAATACCCACCTTTTTAGCCTCAAACTCAATATTAAAATTCAATATTTCATTCTGTGATTTATACTCAAAATCTTCACTGAAATTTTCGCCAGATGATGAGTTGATGCTTAATGCAGTCGATTTTCCTTTTAAGAAATTGGCCCTTACTGTTACTTGAATCGGAAACTTATTTCCCAAATAAACTATCTTATTATAACGCGTATCAAGAATCATTTGATCCGGTCTCTTAGCTGTATCTCCTAGAGCAATGATGTCCATAGGAGTCTTCGTTTTAAGATCGACATAATCTGGATCTACCCCAGAATTAAAGATCCCGTCGGTAAGTAATATATGACCTGCAATGTTTCTAAAACTATAGTTATCGTCAACAAATTTCAAATAGGCAGAAATATTTGTTCCTTTTTCTGAGAAATTCGAATTTTCAACCACCTCATTGCCAAAACTTGTAACATTCAATTCGACATCTTCAAGGGATTCTATTTTGTCTTTAATGTTCTGAATCAGCTCTTTTATTTCACTGCTATCTTTATTGGCAACAATGGATTCAGACTGATCTAATCCAATAAGGAATAACGGTTTCTCCTCTTCTGTACTAGAATATTTAACTAACGGATCGAGAAGAAACAACCCTATTAAAAACAAAATGACAAAACGAAGAATTGCTAAACTAATTCTAACTTTTTGAGAATATCCATCAGGTTTAAAAAAGTACAACAATGCAGAGCCGCATATGCAGAACAGTAATAATGGCAAAAGCCAACCTATATTTTCTCCAAATTGAATCATAAAAAAAGCCCTTCGCAGGGCTTCAAATTTGCACATTTATTACTGTGCAGTTTTAATAAACTTGTTTTAAGAAGTTAACATTCCGCCATCAACATTAAGGGTTTGCCCTGTAATGTAACCTGACATATCAGAAGCTAAGAACAAAGCCAAATTGGCAACGTCATCTACTGTGCCTCCTCTTTTAAGTGGAATTGCATCACGCCATTGTTGGACTGTTTCTTCCGGAAGTTTTCCTGTCATTTCAGTTTCAATAAAACCAGGAGCTATTGCGTTACATCTAATATTACGCGAACCAAGCTCTAGTGCTATAGAACGAGTAAAACCAAGTATTCCGGCTTTTGAAGCAGCATAATTAGACTGACCAGCATTACCTTTTACACCAACTACAGAACTTAGGTTAATTATTGACCCTTCTCGCTGCTTAAGCATTGTTCGTTGAACCGCTTTTGTCATGTTAAAAACTGACTTCATGTTAATGTTAACTACATCATCCCACATCTCTTCAGTCATTCTCATTAGCAGGTTGTCTTTAGTGATACCAGCATTATTTACAACCACGTCAATTCTACCACCAAAATCTTGAATTACATCCGCAATTAATTGTTCTGCAGCATCGTATTTTGAAGCATCAGACTTATAACCTTTTGCAACAACACCGAAAGCTTTCAATTCATTTTCTAACTGCTTTGCTTTTTCATCTGATGATAAATAAGTAAAAGCTACATGGCTTCCTGATTGAGCAAATTTCTGTGCTATTCCTCTTCCAATACCTCTTGATGCACCAGTGATTATAGCAACCTTACCTTCTAATAATTTCATATTCGTTTACTACGATGGATTAAAAAACTACAATATTTACTCTTCTGTTTAAAATCAACTTTTTAGGGTCGTTTTCTACTTCCTCCGTGGACACTCTTGGTGTCGATTCACCAAAATACTCTTTTCGAATATTCTGTTTAATTCCTTGACTTTTCAATTACTCTTCAACAGAATCAACCCGCTTCTTAGATAATTCCAGATTGTATTTTTCATTTCCAATATGATCAGAATGACCACTTAAGTAGACTTTTGCATTTGGTTTATCCTTGATAAATTCTAAGAACGCACTTAATTTACCTCTACTATATTCAGTAACTAATTTTGAGTTGGTTCCAAAATGAATAGTTTGCTCATATTTTGCAACGAAAGGCCCACCTTCAACAGTTTCCTTTTTGCCATCAATATCATCTTTTCCAGGATAATTAGCAGTTAGTCTACTTTCATTAATACCCTTATCAACCATGTAATTATAAGCCTTTAAAGCCCGTTTTCTAGCCATATCCTTATCTTCTCCGGGCAGTGATGCACCATAAATCTCGGCCGTTACTCCTTCGTTTGCCAGCATAAGCTCAACCTTTTTATCCAACTCAGCCATATAAGAAGAGTCAATTTCTCCATTTTCAAGCAAGACAATGCTATCAATAATTAAAACTGAAGAAACTTTTTTACCTAAGTTCGAAAGCATATCCAAATCTATTTCTTCTTCAGAGCCTTCAGTTATCATATAAATATCAAAAGCACCAAAACCACCTTGACGGTTGGAGGCTATAAAAACATGCGAACCATCATGTCCATTTAAGTAGTTAATTTCATCATACGGGCTATTAATTGGGATTTTTAAATTTTCTGGAGTACTCCACTTTTCGCCTCTTAAGTAGGAAACAAAAATGTCATATCCCCCAATAGAAGAGTGGCCTTTTGAACTGAAATATAATGTAGTATCATTGAGCAAAAAGGGGGAATCTTCGTCCTGAATAGTGTTTAATTCACCTCCAGCATTCACTAATTCACCCCATTGATCTTCACCAAGATTTTCACTTATGTATAAGTCACGGCCACCTATACAATCAAACCGTGTTGCACTCAATATCATATAAGATCCATCTGTAGAAATCGTTGCTGAAGTAATTTGTGATCCTGCTCTACTAAAACCTTCACTAAACTTAGCAGGCTGCACCCAATTTTCTCCATTGTAATTTATGTGTTCAATGTGATTGTCTTTGTACAAGTACAAATCTTTTTCATCGCTCGAAATAGTTACCGTTGCGTCGTGTTTTTCAGAATTTCTGATGACGTTATCAAATACATCCATGTTATTAACATTCTGAACCTCTGCAAAGATCCCGAATTTCCTTTTCGTAACATAAATATCTTCAAAATACTCACCATCCGTGTAAAGCTGCCCACCTGTAGAGCCTTCTCTTCTTGAGGTAAAAAGCATAGTTTGTCCCTTCTCCATTATGATAGGGCCGTATTCAGAAAATGCAGTGTTCACTTCATCTCCTAAATTCTCAATTTTCACAAAGCTTCCATCGTCCAAGTAATATTTGTGAATGTTCTTTTTATCGGTTTCAACACTCGCCAAAACATCTTCGCTTTGCTCCATAAGGTCTCTACCTTCTTCACATTGTTGAATATAAGCTTCAACTTCAAGTTGACGCAGCTTACCTTGTTTACCAAGGGGCAAAGCTTCAGCCATATAAGTTGAATATGAGGCTGTCGCAAATAAGAAATCGTGTTCTAAATGATAAACTCTTCCCATATAGTAGAACAGTTCTGGCATATCTTTTCTATCCCCATCACGTTCCGCCTTTTCCAAATATTTTTTTGCAGCAAGCTTGTTAAATGACCCTTCATAAATAGTCATTCCAAGCTCAAAATTTACACGTGCATCGTTAGTGTCATCAGCATGTAAAATAGAATAGAGTTTAAAAGCATCAGTGAACTCTTCCATTTGAAAATAGGCACGCGCTTGCTTAAGCACCTTTTTTCTTTCGTCCTCTGACATAGTTTCTTGAGCAATTCCACTAAAGCCTAGTAGTATTGTCAATAAGGCGGTAAATAATCTAGTTTTCACAGATATAGAATTTGGAACAAAAATAATCAAGCGAATGACCTAATAAAATAATAAAGACAATAAGTAGAATCTAACGATATGTGGATTTATCTCTTTTTAAGCACAGTTAATCAATAAATCGATCTAAAATGCCTGATTCGGGCACCATACAGGAATCAGTTTTTCCAAAAACCTTATACCTACTTGCTGCAACTCTATCGTAAATAAAGTCTCTTATAGGCAATGGAATTAGCCAAAAGACACTTAATAGTTTCCAAATTCCGCCTAAACCAATTATAATATATAATGCAGCTGAAGATTTAGCATAAAGCTTCTTTTTGTGATAAAAAAGTATTGAATCTACTGTTCTGAATTTTGGATGCTTTTCAAGTAATTTTTGATAGGTTTCTCCACCAATTTGAGAGAAAAAATAGCTCTTCTTTTTATCTCTCTTTAATATAAACTGAACAGTGGAGTTACATAAATTGCAAACTCCATCATAAAACACCACATTATCAGAGACTTTAGCCATAATTTAAAGGTCCAAATTTAATCCTGAAATAAATAATATACCCCGGTTTTTATCAGAAAAATAATAAGATATTTGCAGCCGAATTATTAATAGCGGTCTCGAACCGCAAAAAATAAAATTATGGCAACAAAGATTAGACTCCAAAGACATGGTAAAAAAGGTAAACCGTATTACTACATAGTAGCTGCGGATAGCCGTGTAAAAAGAGATGGAAAGTATATTGAACGTTTAGGTGATTACAACCCGAACGTAAATCCAGCAATTATCAATATCGATTTTGAAAGAGCTTTGTATTGGGTAAAAACAGGTGCACAACCTACTGATACTGCAAGAGCAATTCTTTCTTACAAAGGAATAATGATGAAAAATCACCTTGACAAAGGTGTTTTGAAAGGCGCTCATACTCAAGCTCAAGCAGATGTTAAGTTTAAGACGTGGGAAGCTGATAAAACTGGAAAAATCGAAGGAAAAATCGAAGGTCTTAAAAAGGCTGAAGGTGCTGAAGTTGCTAAGAAATTAGCTGCTGAAAAAGAAGTTAACGATAAACGTCTTGCTGAGTTTCAAGCTAAAGAAGCAGAATTGCATGCAGCCGCTGTGGCCGCAGCAGCTCCTGTCGAAGTAATCGCTGAAGTAGTTGAAGAAGCTGAAGCAGTTGTTGAAGCAACTGAGGCTGTTGTTGAAACTGTAGTCGAAGAAGTTGCAGCTGTAGTTGAAGAAACTCCAGCAGTTGAAGCTCCTGCTGAAGAAAAGAAAGAAGACTAATTATGTCGCATGACGATTGTTACTACTTAGGTTACATCGTCAAACCTCATGGTCTTAAAGGAGCTTTTCAAGTTTCTCTAGACGTTAGTAATCCTCAAGAATACACTAAAATGGAATCAGTGTTCGTCGAATTAGACGGACAATTGGTTCCATTTTTTATTTCAGCCATTTCTATCCAATCAAACGGCAAAGCTCGAATTGAGATTGAAGACATTTCATCAACTGATGAAGCAAGGAGGTTAGTAGGAAAGCAATTGTTCTTACCTCTTGCTATTTTACCAAAACTCAAAGGCAATCACTTTTATTATCACGAAATAGAAGAATATCATCTGATTGATGAAAATGATATTGAAATAGGTCCGATTAAGAAAATACAGGACTCCCCTGCTCAAGATTTAATAGTTGTTATAAGAAATGAAAAAGAGATTCTAATTCCGATACTAGGTAACACCATCATTAAATTAGATCGAGACCAAAAAACGTTGAAGGTTAATTTACTTCCTGGAATATTGGAGCTGTTTAGCTAGCCAATAACACCTCTAATTGCTGTTTCAATAGTTCAATTGTTTTTTCATCATTTACCCTTTTGCTTTTCTCGTCTATTAAGGTATGGCAATGACTAATTGCCACTTTCATTGGTAAAACATGGACATTAAGGTAATTCATTACCCCAGTAAAATGATCCAAGCCTCTCAAATTTCCAGCTCTTCCGCTAGCTATTCCTATAAGTAGAGCTTGTTTCCCTCTTATTCTATCAGGTGAAAAAGAATCTATAAAAGCTTTTAGAACTCCAGGAAAGCTTCCATTGTATTCTGGAATTACAAAAACAAACTTGTCAGACCTTGAAATAAAATTATCGGCAATATCATTCAAAGGTGCGCTTTCATTACCATAAACTTCATTTTCGAATGCAAAGTCATTAGGCAAGTCTTCAAGGTTCAGTAACTTACATTCCTGCTGCTTTGAGTTAATTAATGCTTCAATTTCTTTAGCGAAGATGTAGCTGTTACTTAAGTTTCGGTTTGTTCCGCAAATGATACTAATCATGCCTTGTCAACAAATTTGTGTTTAAACATTGTGTATAAAAGCGAGGCGGTTCAAAAACCTCACAATGCAAATAAAGTACTTTTAGCTTATTGAGAAACAACTGTGTGTACTACTTGTTAGAGAACTGTAACAATTTGTAATTCAGTAAAATACAGGACTGTTTGTTCAATTAATGTTTTAAAAAAACTCAGTAATGGGAAAGATAATAGCAATTGCGAATCAAAAAGGTGGAGTTGGGAAAACTACTACTGCCATTAACCTTGGCGCAAGTTTAGGTGCCCTTGAGAAGAAGGTACTTATTGTTGATGCCGATCCTCAAGCAAATGCTACTTCTGGTGTTGGTCTTGATCCAAAGAATGTAAAGACTAGTATTTATGAATGTATTATTCATAATATAAACCCAGCTGATATTGTTTTACATACTGATTCTCCAAATCTTGATATTCTGCCGGGTCACATTGATCTCGTTGGAGCAGAAATTGAGATGATTAACCTTCCCAATAGAGAGAAAATGATGCGCATGGCGCTTTCAACTATAAAAGACGATTATGATTTCATCATTATTGACTGTTCTCCATCATTAGGTTTAGTTACTGTTAATGCCCTTTCTGCAGCAGATTCAGTTATTATTCCAGTTCAATGTGAATACTTTGCTTTAGAAGGTCTAGGTAAATTATTGAATACTGTGAAAATCGTACAGAATTTATTGAATAAAGATCTTGAGATTGAAGGTATGTTATTGACTATGTACGATCAACGTCTTCGATTGGCAAATCAAGTTGTGGAAGAAGTTAAAATGCACTTTCAACAACTCGTTTTTAATACCATTATCTTCAGAAATACAAAATTAGGTGAAGCACCATCTCACGGTGAAACCGCAATAATGTTTGACGCAACTTGTAAAGGAGCGGTTAATTACCTGAACTTAGCGAGAGAGATTCTTCAAAAGAATAATCTAACTAGATTGACAGATGAAGAAAAAATTATTGAAGTAGGAAATGGCCACTAAAAAACGAGCACTTGGCAGGGGTTTAAGCGCTCTGCTCGAAAATGCCAATACCGATATTACTTCTAAATACTCTACTGCTGATAGTCACGTTGCTGGCTCTATAAGTGAAATAGAAATTAGTTCCATAACTCCTAATCCTTTTCAACCTAGAAAACAATTTAGCGTTGAGGCATTGCAGGAATTAGTAGACTCTATTAAAATTCATGGTGTAATCCAACCTGTCACAGTGCGTAAAGTTGGAAACGATCAGTTTCAACTTATTTCTGGTGAGAGAAGATTTCGCGCTTGCACTCTGTCAGGATTAAGTGCTATTCCAGCTTACGTTAAAATTGCAAATGATCAATCAATGCTAGAAATGGCATTAATTGAAAATATTCAGCGTGAAAACCTTGATCCTATTGAAGTTGCAGTATCGTATGAACGATTAATTACAGAATGCAATCTGACCCAAGAAGAAATGGCGGATCGAGTTGGAAAAAGCAGAGCTTCTGTTACCAATTTTCTTCGTTTGCTAAAACTGCCTGACGAAATTAAAAAAGGACTTCAAGATCGAAAGCTATCTATGGGTCATGCGCGAGCATTGCTGGGAATAGGCGATGAAAAGAAAATGATGAAGCTTTATTATTCTATTTTAGAGAATAATCTTTCGGTTCGAAAAGTTGAGGAACAATCAAAAGAACTTTCAAATTCCAATTCAGGAGCAAGAAAAAAGGCTTCCCCTCTTTCTTTTGAAGAAAAAAGCTGGATAAGTTCGTTATCAAATGAATACTCAACGAAAATTGCTTTAAATCGTGATGCTGAAGGAAATGGCAAGCTCGTTTTTCACTTTACATCCACTTCTGAAATGGAAGAATTGATTAAGAAATTAAAACAGTAAGCCCTTCTCGAAACTGCTGATGCAGCGGCTTTTAATCTTTATTTTCGCGACAATGCGAATAGTCTTCATTTTACTTTTTTCACTTTGCACCATGTTGGTTGCAGCTCAGACTGACAGCGTTGCGGTTAAAGGGAAAATGGTCAACGAAGAAAATGTTCCAGATTCCGTTTTGGCTGCTAGACATTCCCCAAAAAAAGCAGCGCTATTTTCATTAATTCCTGGAGGCGGACAGATTTATAATAAAAAATACTGGAAGGTTCCTTTGATTTATGGTTTAGGCGGTGCAGCAGTTTATTTTTCTGCAAACAATTATAAGAACTATCAATTGTTTCGACAGACTTTAATTTCTAGAGTTGATACAAATTCGAGTGCAATGGATAATCATCCTAATCTAACTAAAGACGGCGTACAATCGGAAATGGAAGGTCACCAAAAAAACTTTGAACTTTTGATTATTGCTGCGGTTGCCGTTTATGCCATTCAAATTGTAGATGCAACAGTAGATGCGCACTTAATGTACTTTGATGTAAGTGATGATTTATCCTTACAAATTCGACCTGAAATCTTGAATTTGAATAATTTAGCATATAATCCATACCAGTTTAAGCCGACACTGGGTTTAAGCATAAAACTGCACATACGATGAAAATCGCTCTTATAGGCTATGGGAAAATGGGCAAGGAAATTGAAAAAATTGCCTTGGAAAGAGGACATAGCATTTCTCTTAAAGTTACTAGCCAAAATGCAGATTATACTTCCTCTGATCTGCAATCTAGCGATATCGCTATTGAATTTTCGATTCCTGAAGCAGCCAAACAAAATATCTATAAATGCTTTGAGGCAAATGTTCCCGTTGCAATTGGAACAACAGCTTGGTATAAAGATTTTGACGAAGTGGTAGCAAAATGCGAATCCGGAAATCATGCTATGCTTTATGCCTCTAACTTTAGTTTGGGTGTAAACCTATTTTGGCAAATGACCGAAAAGCTTTCCGCATTAATGAAGAACCACAAAGAATATGCGGCTTCAATTAATGAAATACATCATACCGAGAAACTTGATGCGCCTAGCGGAACTGCAATTACTACAGCCGAAAAAGTAATTTCAAATTCTAGTAATTTAAAGAACTGGTTTCTATCCGAACATAATAAAATTGAATCCGGATCTTTGCCAATTACAGCTGAACGCATTCCAAATGTGCCCGGGACTCACACAGTAAAATATGAGTCAGAGATTGATAAAATAGAATTAACTCACGAAGCTAAAAGCCGCAAAGGATTTGCATTGGGCAGCGTTTTAGCAGCAGAATTTTTACATAAAAAACAAGGTGTTTACACCATGAATGACCTACTAGGTCTATAAACCTCAATACATGAACGCATTAGTAATCGCAATTTTTTGTTTACCCATTTACATTTCGCTTTTCATGCTTTTTCCCAAAGCAAATCGGCCAATTTGGGAAGCCGCAATACCAGGATATAACTTATTTATATGGTTGAAAATCACAAAAAAACCGTGGTGGTGGATTTTCCTATTGCTCTTTCCAGGAGTTAACTTCCTTATGGTTATGATTATGAGTGTGAATTTGGCGAATGCGTTCAATCAAAGAAAAAGCTCGGACACCTACTTGGCATTTTTCTTACCCTTCGTTTATTTACCGAAACTGGCATTTGATAAGAACATGAAATTTGTTGGACCAGAAGATATTTCGGATAAGAAAAAATCAGGATCTACAGAATGGAGAGATGCAATCTTATTTGCCATTGTTGCTGCATCTATCATTAGAACTTATGTTTTTGAGGCGTACACTATTCCTACAGGCTCAATGGAAAAGTCGCTTTTAATTGGAGATTTCTTGTTTGTGAGTAAAGTAGCATATGGGCCAAAATCACCGCAAACGCCTTTAGCTATTCCATTTGTACACCATACCATTCCATTTTTTAATTCAAAATCATATACAGAGATTTTGAATTTACCCTACTTCAGGCTCCCAGGGTTTGGATCTGTCGAACGAAATGATGTGGTCGTATTTAATTTTCCTGCAGGCGATACCGTTATCCTTGATATGCAGGACAGAAGTTATGAGGATATAGTTAGGGAAATAACTTTTCAGTATAGAAGAAATGATTTACAAGCTGGCAATAAACAACTCAGTGCCGAACAATATGATCGTGAAGCGAGAGATGCTATTTGGAAAAATAAAGAAATGTCAATTCGACCAGTTGATAAAAGAGAAAATTATGTAAAACGTTGTGTTGCTATTGCTGGAGATACTATTCGAATTGAGAATGGAGTGCTGTATGTAAACAGTGAAATCGCATACATACCACCAAGAATGCAGTACAAGTACTATGTTAGAACTAAGGATTGGTTGAATCAAAACAGAATGAAGTCTTCCTTTGATATCAATTATGCGGATTTACAAAAAGTTGGAGGTACTCCAGGCTATATTATTCCTTTGACTATTGAAAGTTATAAAAAAATGGAAAAGTTCCCTACCGTAATTGATTTGGAGCCATACTTAAAAAAAGGCGGAGACCCAACAAATCGAGTATTTCCTAATAACAAAAATTACAAATACTCTGAAGATAATTTTGGACCACTTTGGATTCCAAAAGCTGGAGTTACGGTTCCTGTATCACCAGAGAACATTGCTCCATTCGTTCGAATAATAAATACCTATGAAGGCAATACGCTTAAAATTGCTGATAATCAAGTATTCATAAACGGCAAAGCAGTAACTGAGTATACTTTTAAAATGAACTATTACTGGTTAATGGGTGATAATCGCCACAACTCTCTTGATTCTAGATTTTGGGGGTTTGTTCCTGAAGACCATATCGTAGGTAAAGCAAGTTTCATTTGGTTAAGTCTAGACCAAGATTTAGGTATAACCGAAGGGAAAATACGTTGGGATCGAATGTTAACTTGGATTGAATAATTCCGTTATCCTTCCTTCGGCGTTATTCCCGCCAATTAGCTACTTCGCCTTAATTTTAAAGGAAAACAAACTTGGAAGGGTTCCAATTATTGAACAAAATGATTTTTTTGTAAAGCAAACAATTCGAAATCGGTATCGAATCTATACCTCTCAAGGTGAACTTTTACTAAGCATTCCGTTAGTTTCTAAAAGTTCTAAGTCACTGCTGAACAAAATTGAAATCAACTACGAAATGTCTTGGCAAAAAGAACATTTCCGAACTTTAAATGCAGCCTATTCCTCGACTCCATTCTTTGAACATTATATCAACCAGCTAAGTCCTGTTTTCGAAACTCAATTTGATTCATTGCTAGAATTAAACAAATGGACGTTTCAAAAAGTAATGCAGCTTCTCGATCTTGAAATGAACTGTGAATTTTCAGAAAAGTACGAGCAAGTAGAAACGAATTTAGATTATAGGTTATCTAGAAATGAGAATTTTATGGATTTAAATTCAACGTACTACCAATTAAATTTTGATCGACAAATGCCATTTATTGGCAATCTTTCCATATTGGATTTATTGTTTAATCAAGGGCCAGAAGCCAGGTTGGTTGTACAGTCTTATTGAGTTTTAATTACTAATCCCAAATAATGTTTGAATCCTACATCTCTTGACTATATGCTGTCATGCTGAATTTATTTCAGCATCTCAGAACTCACCTTAGGTTATTAACCAGCCGCCCAGCACTACTTCGATTTTATCCACCTTACTTTTAAGTGGCTGCCATCTGAGCACTTTGCGCTAATGTAATACGTACCCGCCGACCAATTTATGGTAGGTACAGTATACTCGCCTGCCTCAAGGCCTGACGATTCCAACATCTTACGACTCCGTGCGTCGTACACCGCTACTTGCTCCAAGGCTTGATTCGTGCTTAAACGAAACTCCGATACACCCGGATTGGGCGCTACTGCTATACTGCAATCCCCCACTTTGGGAATGAACTCGGGCGCTACTTCTGGCGTGTAGATTTCTACCTTCTTTATGAGCAAAGTATCGCTACAACCGCCGTTTTCGCGAATCTGATAAATAGTTAACCCAGCACCTTCCTGCTCTTGGCTGATTTGTATTGAATCTTTTACAGAAAAATAGCTGCGCTTACCATTTGGTCCTTCTAAGTAGCCGCTAAACCCAAAACTATACGTAAAACCCTGCTCTAAGCTATCGGGCAAGGCGCTGGGCGGTACAGGTGTTTCTGGTACCACGGTATCTACTTTTACGTAATGGTCTAAGGAAGTGCATTGCCCTCTCACTTCATAAATCAACTCGGTTGGGCGGGTTACTGTAAATTTAGTTTGGTTGGTAAAGTTGATACTAAATGGCAGATTGCTCCAACCGCCCAACTCTATGGGTAAATCTTGTGCGCAAACCAAGGTGTCGTTCGGAAAACGATACTTCATTGGTGGCTCTGATTTTAGCACGTAATTAAGCGTATCGGTATAGCATTTACTTTTTACTTGCAGTTGGTAGTTTCCTGCTAATTGTACGTTTCGGTTTCTGCCCGAAAATCCATTGGACCAATTGTAACTACTAAAACCCGCGGGCCCCGATAAGGTGCCTTGCTTTCCTGGACAAAGCACGCTATCGCCAGTTATTTTAGCTTGCCCTTTGGGCGGATTTACTACTACCGTTATGCAGGCAGTATGCGAACGGTCTTGCGTGCAGCTGCGTGCAATGCCATCTACACGGTAAGTGGTGGTTTTTGTTGGACTTGCGCGCGGACTTTGGCAATTGGTGCAGGATAAGCCCGTGGCCGGAGACCAAACAAACTGATTGGCTGCTGCGCCGTATGCCGTGAGCGTTGTGCTATCACCTTGGCAAAGCACGGTATCACCTAAGCTTTGTGCTTGTAGTTTGTGGGTGTTTACGTAAAGGGTTTGGTTGAGGGTGGGGAGTTGGGCGCCAAGATGCAGCCCAAGTGGACCTACGATTGTATCCTCAATCGTTATCTTGCTATAAATGTTATCAGGGCATAAAATTCTCGAGATCTTTTTTGAACGTTGATGTTCAGTACTACCATTTAAAAAATATAAGTGGCCGTCAAGACCAATCTGCATATCAAACATAGTGTGTAACACATTAGAATTTGAATCCACTAATAACTCTGTTGATTTTATCGAAGTAGAGTCTTTCGATTTAATATCGTATGCTAATAATTTATTTCTTCGTGAAATAATGGCAATATCACTACTTGGGGTAAAGCCACTATAAAGAATTTCACTTAAACTAGACCTTGCCTCAGAAAATATCTTAGAAATAAAGCGACCTGTCGTAGGATTAAATTCATAGATCAATACTTCATATCGAGGATGTCTGTAAACAGCCGATATAAATTGGCTATTGGGAGACGATTTTAAGAATAGATGACACTTAGGGTAAGTTCCGTTAAAACTAGAAATTACTGGACTTGAAGCTTGAATTCCGATACTACTAAACAATACAGCTTCATAAGCCTCTTGCCCATATTGTTTAAATATTAGCCATTTATCTGTACCATTATTATGGTCACAAACAGTCATGCCTCTATGAGTATAAATATTAGGTAAAACACCATTCGAAACAACCTCTCCTTTACCACTATTTTTGGAAATATCTACAACAAAATAATGGCATTTTGAATCAAACTGTGTCTGATACCTTTCCATAGAGAATAGCCAGTACAAGTTCGGTGACAATGGTTGTTGCACAATTAACAGATTTCTGCTTTCTAGTATGTTTTTACCATTTTTCATTGTATCATGAAGAGCCGTGTAAACATTTTTACGGTCAGCATAAAAAAGGAGATTACCCTGTGCATCTGATATTGTGGCTACCGCATCAACAGACCTTGCCACACCATTAGTATCAGGTTTCGGACCATTAGGTTGAAACTTCATGCCTGCTCCATACCCAAAATACCAATGGTTTGCCTCAAGCTCTTGACTGTAAGCGGCGACTGATAACAGTAAAAGCAATGCCCACAATAGGCACCGCTTTTCATAATATTTAAAGAATAACAAATTCAACTATTTTAAAACTACCATTGTTTTAGTTTCAACAGAATAACCATCGACAAGTAAGGTGTAGGCATAAATTCCTGGGTTTAAAAATTGACTATTTATCGTGATCGTGGCATTGTTCTCAAACAATATTTCACTGAATTCAAGGTTACCTGACATGTCATATATACGAACTTCTGCCTTCTCAAAATCATTATATATTTCGTATTCTATTTCAGTTGACCCTGAAAATGGGTTTGGGTTATTTTGAGCAAGTATTCCTGCTGGTTTTGCTTTACTTGAAGTTTTATCGCCATCTCGTTCAGTAGCAACTAATTTTTCAAGTTCTTCAATTTTTCCTTGTTGTTCTTTAATTCCTTCTATCAGAAGAGGTATAAGTTGATTATAGTCAACTCCAAAGTAACCATTAGCTCCTTCTTTTAAAGGAAAAGGAAAATGCTCCTCAAGTTCTTGAGCAATTACTCCTACAGTACGATCCTTACTTAAAGCTACTCCCGTTTCAGATTCATCTTTATAATTGTAAGAATAGCCACCAAGTTTTAAAATAATACTCAAAGAATTATCGAGAGGTTCAATATTCGTTTTTAATCGTTTATCTGATGCAGTAAATAGTCCGTTAGCCCACATTCCATTGTTGATTATTTCAAGTTGACCTACACCTGCAAAATTAGCCTGACAACCACCAATAACAACCACCTCATTAGAGCCTGCTAAACCGCTCCCCAAAACAATAGTATTCGGCGCACACGCTACCGAATTTACACCAATTGCAGTAGAGTTATTGCCTAAAGAAACAAAAGCATTAGCACCAAGGGCAGTGCCGTTGTCAAAACCGGTTGCGACACCTGCAGTTAGTCCTACCACCGTATTGCCTTGATTTGTTGCACCGCTATTGGTTGCGGTACCTATAAGCGTATTTCCGTAGCCCGTAGTAACATTTGTACCCGATGAAGACCCTAAAAATACGTTTGCGCTAGCAATTTGAATACCAGACCCAGCATCAAATCCAATTAAGGTGTTTTCAGTTGATACTGGCTGCATACCATTAGCTGCCCGATATCCAATCACAGTATTAGCGCTGCCGCCTCCATCACTTGATGCAGCTTGATACCCTATAATCACACTTGAAGAGGTGGTATTGCCACCAGTAGCGTCATATCCAGCATCTGTTCCTATTAAAACACTTTCATATATCTCAGCCAAATTGCCTCCTGCATTACTACCTAGTAGTGCAGAATTTGTTGCGGTGGTTAGTGCTGTTCCACTACCAAAACCTACAAAGGCATTATTATTATTGATGGTCAAATTATAACCGCTCTGATAACCGATGTAAACGTTTTCGCTTCCTGTGGTATTGCTATACCCAGATTCAAACCCAGAAAAAATGTTGCTATTTCCCGTAGTATTGCTAAACCCCGAAGTGGCGCCGGTAAAACAATTGCTAGAACCTGTAGTATTTACTACTCCTGCTCTATCTCCCGAAAAAGTGTTTTCTGAGCCCGTAGTGTTCGCCAAACCAGTAAAATAACCTAGGAATGTATTTTGAATACCGGTATTTACATTGCCCGCATTATCTCCTACAAATAAATTGTTTGCTCCTAAGTTTCTTAATACTGGAGTACAATTAATACGCAATGCTGAGGCTGCTGGAGCCATATTTACATCACCATTTATTTCTAAGGGCGAGCCACAACTTGGGGCGCCGGTAAATCCTATTCCAATATTGCCCGACCTATACAAGTTGGTTGTTGTGCCAGTAGCCCCGGTCCAGTTTTGGGCAGTTAACGTTTGTGGAGCAACGATTGTCGTTGAACTGAAAAGTAATACTATACCTCCCATTACACTGAGTTTACCTTGTTTGTTTGTTTGTTTGTTTGTTTGTCATAATGAGTTAATTTATTGATTATCAATCCCTGAAATTAGTTATTTTTTTTGGGTTAGTGCTGAATATTTTAGAAAAAGTATGTTGTTACCGAAAAAATATTCGTTCAAAATTATATACAGTAGGAACCGGGCAAGCCAAAACAAATCTTTTGTTCTTCACGCTGTGTTCTCGATACATTTTTATTCCGCAAGCTCCATAAAAACACTCGAACTGACAGCGCTAATCATAATGCTGGTTACTATGTAAATCCTATTGTCCGTTCGAGTGTTTTTTGAGGGACGAAAAAAATGTATCGAGAACTACTTTGTTTTTATCCACCGCACTTGTTGTTGGCTACCATCTGAGCACTTTGCGCTAATGTAATACGTACCCGCCGACCAATTTATGGTAGGTACAGTATACTCGCCTGCCTCAAGGCCTGACGATTCCAACATCTTACGACTCCGTGCGTCGTAAACCGCTACTTGCTCCAAGGCTTGATTCGTGCTTAAACGAAACTCCGATACACCCGGATTAGGTGCTACTGCTATCCTGCAATCCCCCACTTTGAGAATGGGTTCGGGTGCTTCTTCTGGAGTGTAAATTTCTATCTTTTTTATGAAAATGGTATCGCTGCATACTGCATTTTCTCGGATTTGGTAAACCTCAAACCAATTTGCCCCACCAGCAACCTTTGCGCTGTATTGAACTGAATCTTGTGCCCAAAAATAGCTCCGCTTACCGCTTGCTCCAACTAGGTAGCCGCTAAACCCAAAACTGTGGGTAAAGCCCTCTTCTAAGCTATCGGGAACATCACTTGCCAAAGCTCGTGTTTCGGGCACTAGGGTATCTACTTTTACATAATAATCTAACTGACTGCAATGCCCCCGTATTTCATAGATTAACTCCGTTGGGCGGGTTACGGTAAATTTAGGTTGGTTGGTAAAGTTGATACTAAAAGGAAGGTTGCTCCAACCGCCTAGTTCTATTGGAAATGCTTGTGGACAAACCAAAGTGTCGTTTGGAAAACGGTAGGACAAGGTCTGCTCTAATTTCAGTTCATAATTTAGGTTGTCGGTGTAGCACTTGCTTTTTACTTGCAGTTGGTAATTTCCTGCTGTTTGTACGCTTTGGCTTCTGCCCATAAATCCATTAGACCAATTGTAGCTGCTAAAACCAATAGGGCCTGATATTGTGGCTTGTTTTCCTGCACAAAGCACGGTGTCTCCTGTTATTTTAGCTTGACCTTTGGGTGGGTTTACAACTACCGTTATAAAGGCGGTATGCATGCGGTCTTGCGTACAACTGCTTGCTATACCATCTACTCGGTAAGTGGTGGTTTTAGTTGGACTTGCACGCGGACTTTGGCAGTTGGTGCACGATAAGCCCGTGGCCGGAGACCAAATAAACTGATTGGCTGCTGCTCCATAGGCGGTGAGTGTGGTGCTGTCTCCTTGGCAAAGCACGGTATCGCCAAAGCTCTGTGCTTGGAGTTTGTGCGTGTTTACGTATAGGGTTTGGTTGAGGGTGGGGAGTTGACCGCCAAGTACTTGACCAAGTGGGCCGATAATAGTGTCTTCAATCGTTATTTTCTTATAAATATTATCTGGACAAAGTATTCTAGATATTTTCTTTGAACGTTGATATTTATGATCTTCATTCAAGAAATACAAGTGGCCGTCTAGCCCGAGTTGCAAGTCTAAATAAAAAGAATTGACATTTTTGTTAGAATCTACGAGTAGCATTGATGATAGAATTGTAGCCGAATCTTCAGATGTTATATCATAGGCTATAAGCTTATTTCTTCTTGCTACTATAGAGATTTCACTGTTAGGTGTAAAGCCAGCATACAGAATTTCATTTCCTAATTTTGGAATTGCTCGAGAAAATATTTTTTTATCAAGTCTTCCCGTTGATTTGTTAAATTTAAAAATGACAACTTCATTTCGCGTCCAACCGTACACAGTAGAAATATATTTACTGTTTGGAGATGCTTTCATAAAAAAACGGGTTCTCAGGTAATTACCTGGGAACGAAGACTTAATAGAACTTGATGTATCCAGGCCACGATTACTAAAAAGCATAGACTCAAAAGAATCAATTCCCATAGATTTCAAAACAAGCCATTTATCTCTTCCGTTTGCATGATCACAAATTGCTATGCCCTCATCGTATACCTTGGGAAGAGTTCCATTTGATATTACTTCACCATCTCCTCCATTCTTAGTGATATCAATTATGTAATATCGTATTAAGTAATTATCATTTGAAAACAACCAGTAAAGAGAGTCTGAAAGAGGCTGACGTTGTATGATAAGGTTCCCTCTATTAGAAAGGTTTTTTCCACCGATCATAGTATCATGATTAGCCGTATAAATATTGCCTTGATCCGCATAAAATAGCAGGTTTCCTTGAGCATCAGAAATTGTTGCGACTGCTTTTACAGATCTTGAAATACCATTCGTATCGGGTTTAGGGCCATTAGGAAAAAAAACCATACCAGATTTATACCCAAAATACCAGTGATTAGCCTCGAGTGCTTGGCCAAAGGTGCTACTTGAAAGCAATAAAAGCGATGCCCAAAGTAGGCATCTCAAGGTTATGCTAGCCAATACACTGGGTTTTGTCTGCTTGTTTTTCAGGGTTACTTAATTTATTGATTATCAATTCCTAAAATTAGTGGGTTTAATCGTTCCTTCTTAATTATTATCGAAATAGTTAATTAGGAGCAGACGAGCTTGGTTTATATTGAGCTTTTTCCGAAGTGAAGTATGCAACGACTTGTTCTGTTCCGATGACTATCGGAATCGGAATTAGATTTTTAATTTGGTGCAATGTGTGATTCTTAAATCCGTAAGTAATATACTGTCATTTTGGGTTTTTTTCAAAACTAAAAAAGGAGTTAATCGAAGCAATCTCAATACTCCAGCATTATCTTGAGATGCTGAAATAAATTCAACATGGCGGCTGGTTATCTAATACTTGTGCGTATTTATACGACTAGTTGTTTCATCCGAATAACTATGGAGATCGGTATTAGAAAAACATTTCGATTATCTTCCACCTTGGTCCCGAAAGTCGGATTTGGTTGCGAGACGCGATTCAATAAGCAATACTTTATTATCTTCGGTATTCAAACCAAAATCAATGAAAAACCGTAGAGATTTTATTAAAAACTTGTCAGCTGTAGCTGGCTTAGCCGCTACAATACCCTTATCGGCTAACGCCTTGAGCCAAACAAGTTCGACATTTAATGCGTTACTGCAAGAAGATTTTCTTGCTGAAACTAATAACAATAAAGACTTTTGGGCATGGGTTCATTCCTCGTATTCAAGCAGTGCAAATTTCATCAACTTAAACAATGGAGGTGTTAGCCCACAACCAGTTATTGTACAAGAAGCATTTAAGCGTTACATGGACATTTGTAATGAAGCTCCCTCCTATTATATGTGGCGTGAGTTTAATCGAGACGTTAGCGCTGTAAAAGGAAAGTTGGCAAAATTGGCTGGCGTTCCTGTTGATACCATTGCTATAAATAGAAATACAACCGAGGCGCTAGATACCATTATCAATGGGCTTCCACTTAATCGAGGTGATGAAATAATTCTGAGCAAATTCGATTATCCTAACATGAAAAATGTTTGGAAAATGCGCGAAAAACGGGATGGAATTGTTCTAAAATGGGTCACCTTCCCTGCCCCATGTAATGATGAGGATTTTCTGGCAGAACAATACCTAAAAGCCATGACCCCAAAAACCAAATTGGTTCATATTACGCATTTGATCAATTGGACTGGGCAAGTTTTACCCGTTCGAAAAATTGCAGATAAAGCAAAGGAAAAGGGAATTGAAGTACTGGTTGATGGAGCACATAGTTTTGCTCATTTAGACTTTAAAATTTCAGATCTCAATTGTGATTATTTTGGAACAAGCTTACACAAATGGCTTTGTGCCCCATTTGGTACAGGATTAATGTATGTTCATCCTTCAAAAATTGAGAAATTGTGGCCTTATTTCCCAAGTGAAGAACCCGATGGCAATAAAATGAGTAAAATGGAAAATTTGGGAACTCACAATATTCCAGCTAAAATGGCAATTGGTCAAGCCATTAACTTCCATTTACACATTGGAGCTCAACGAAAACAAGAGCGTTTATTTGAATTAAAACAGTATTGGCTGGACAAAATTAAAGACGACAAACGCTTTATTGTTTACACCCCACAAGACGCAAAATTATCAGGAGCACTAGCAACAGTTGGCATTGTGGGGCAAACAGGCTCTGGGATTTCAGGTAAATTGCAAAAATTAGTTCAAATTCACACGACTAGTGTTAAGATAGAAAATGTTGATGGAGTGCGTGTTACCCCTCATATTTACACGCGATTTCAAGATTTAGATCGTCTAGTAGAGGGCCTTTTAAGAATTGCTTCGGAATAGTGTTCTCGATACATTTTTGTTCCGCAGGCTGCACAAAAACACTCGAACTGACAGGTAGTATAAAATGTTTGAGACTGATAGCTACACCTTCTTGTCACTTCGAGTGATTCTACTGCAAGGAGAATTGTATCGAGAAGCCTATACACTCTTCTTTCACTTCCAGTGATTCGACTGCAAGGAGAATTGTATCGAGAAGCCTATACACTCTTCTTTCACTTCCAGTGATTCGACTGCAAGGAGATTGACCCGGAAGCATCTACCAAGTGTTCTCGATACATTTTTGTTCCGCAGGCTACACAAAAACACTCGAGCTGACAGGTAGTATAAAATGTTTTAGACTGATAGCTGCACCTTGTTGTCACTTCGAGTGATTCGACTGCAAGGAGAATTGTATCGAGAAGCCTCAACCAAACTTCTTCTTACTCAAGTTCGGTAAATTCTCAAACTCCCCATTTATCAATGCTTCTTTTTTCATTTTTGACCATTTCTTAAATTGCTTTTCCTTTTCTATTGCAAAGTTAATATCGTTAAATTCAGTGTAAAACACTAATTGAATTGGTCTTCTCGAAAAAGTATAGGCACTTGGATTTAATCCTGAAGAATGTTGTTCAAATCTGAGATTTACGTTGTTAGTTACTCCAGTATAATATGAGCCGTCACTGCACAACAGGATATAAACGTAATAACAGTGAAATTTCATTAATGCTGATTTGATTGTAAAAATAGTGTTCTCGATACATTTTTGTTCCGCAGGCTGCACAAAAACACTCGAACTGACATGAAACTTAAAATTATGTTCGAAACTGATATTCACAACTTGATGTCAATTCGAATGATTCGATTGAAAGAATAATTATATCGAGAGAGCTCCAAAAATAATTGCAACAGAATTCTTGATTTCAATAGAATTCGAAACCATCAATAATTACATTTGTTTCCTTCATAAATCCTACGATACATGAGTGCCGCAAAATCAAAAAAAGAAGAGTTAGCGTTCAATAAGAACGAAGACAAAATGAAGCTTAAAATAGCTGAGCTCAATAGACATTTGGCCAAAATTGCAGAAGGTGGCGGTAAAGCACGAATGGAAAAGCATCGCGCAAAAGGAAAAATGACTGCTCGAGAGCGTATTGATTATTTAATTGATGATCCGAAAGATTTCTTTGAAGTAGGTGCTTTTGCTGGAATGGGAATGTATAAAGAATACGGCGGTTGTCCTGCTGGTGGAGTTGTTTGTGGTGTTGGACAAATTGGTGGTCGCAGAGCAATGATTGTTGCCAATGACGCAACCGTGAAAGCTGGAGCATGGTTTCCAATTACAGGAAAGAAAAACCTAAGAGCCCAAGAAATTGCAATGGAAAATCGATTGCCGATTATCTATTTGGTAGATAGTGCAGGAGTTTTCTTGCCTATGCAGGATGAAATCTTTCCAGACAAGGAACATTTCGGACGTATTTTCAGAAACAATGCAATAATGTCGTCTGAAGGAATAATTCAGATAGCTGCTGTAATGGGTTCTTGTGTTGCTGGTGGTGCATATCTGCCTATCATGTCAGACGAAAGTTTGATTGTAGATAAAACCGGAACCATTTTTCTTGCGGGTTCTTATCTAGTAAAAGCAGCAATTGGAGAAACCATTGACAATGAAACACTTGGAGGAGCGACAACGCATACCGAGATTTCTGGAGTTTGTGATGTAAAAGCGCTAAACGATAAAGATTGCTTGGATAAAATCAAGAAAATGATGAGTAAAATCGGTTCGTTTGAGAAAGCTGGTTTTAATCGCGAAAAATCAATTGAACCAAAGTTTAAAGCTGAAGAAATTCTTGGAATTTTACCAGAAAATAGTTCTGGACAGTATGAAGTTCGTGATATCATTAAACGCATTGTAGACAATTCTGAAATTGAAGAATACAAAGAAGGGTTTGGAAAAACGATTGTTTGCGCCACTGCTAGAATCGATGGTTGGGCAGTTGGAATTGTAGCCAACCAACGTCAATTAGTAAAATCTAAAACAGGCCAAATGCAGTTTGGTGGTGTTATTTATAACGATTCAGCAGATAAAGCAGCTCGCTTTATTATGAATTGCAACCAGAAAAAAATTCCATTGGTCTTCTTACAAGACGTTACTGGATTTATGGTAGGCAGTCAGTCGGAGCATTCTGGTATAATTAAAGATGGTGCTAAATTGGTAAATGCTGTAGCTAATTCTGTCGTTCCTAAGTTCACCATAGTTATGGGCAACTCATACGGAGCTGGAAATTATGCGATGTGTGGAAAAGCTTATGATCCAAGGTTTATAGTTGGTTGGCCTACTGCTAAGATTGCGGTTATGGGTGGTGCTCAAGCTGCAAAGACTTTGTTGCAGATTCAAGTGGCTAGTATGAAATCGAAAGGAGAAACAATCTCACCAGAGAAAGAAGCTGAATTACTCAAGAAAATTACGGATAAGTACGACGAACAAACAACAGCTTATTATGCAGCTTCGCGCATTTGGATGGATGCAATTATAAATCCTGTTGAAACGCGAAATTGGATCAGTATGGGAATTGAAGTTGCAAATGGAGCTCCAATTACAAAGCGTTTTAATGTTGGTGTAATTCAAACCTAAACATTGATTTAAAATGTCTGACGAGAACACACAACTCAATAATCCGCTGCACGGTGTAAAATTAGTGACCATGGTAGAAACCTTGGTTGAATTTTTCGGTTGGGAGAAACTAGGGACTAAGATTACGATCAACTGTTTTATAGCAGACCCTTCAGTTAATTCTAGTTTGAAGTTTCTAAGAAAAACCCCTTGGGCTAGAGAAAAAGTTGAGCTACTCTATATTGAAGTTGAAAGAAGAAAAGCAGTGAAACTCAAAAAGAAAGATAATTCTTAAAAGCACCATTCAAACCTTTCTATAAATGTGCATTGCTTACTTTCACGCCTAGAATTGAATTATTCTATGAGAGGTTTAATCGCTGAAATATTCAAAATCCTATTTAAAGTTGAATTCTTTAAAGGCACGTATTACGGCTTTTATAAAAGAGTGTTTAAACCATTGGATCTATTTCATGGAGTTGAAAAAAACATTCAAATTAATGGATCCAATTTTCAATTACACATTGATGATTGGGTACAACAAAATGTCTTTTTCCTTGGCGAATATGAGCCCGCAGAACTCAAAGCTATTAAGCCCTATTTAAAATCAGATTCAGTATTTATCGATGTCGGCGCAAATTTCGGTTGGTATGCCCTATTCTCCTCTTTTGCTATTGGCAATCAAGGAAAAGTGATTGCGTTTGAACCTTTTCCAGAAAACTTTAAGCGATTGAGTCAAAATATAAGCCTTAACCCAAATTGTAAAATTACAGCTGAAAATTTGGCTGTTGGTCAACAGAAAGGGAGTCTTGATTTATTCTACAACGAACAAGAACAAAACCTTGGTATGGTAAGTAAAAATGCTACACCAAATTCCAGAAAAAAAACTGTTCCAATGATAGCGTTTGACGATTATGTTAGAGATAACAAAATCGATAAAATTGACTTTATTAAAATAGATATTGAAGGAGCAGAACTTCAAGCATTAAAGGGAATGAAAGAGGTCCTAAGAAAACTAAAGCCTGTTTTATTGGTTGAAATATTGAAGGAACAAAATGACAGAAACACCATTTTAAGTTTTCTTTCAGACTTAGGTTATCAGCAATTCTATATTTCCAATGATGGAGCGATTTCAGAGATTGAAACAACTGTAAATCGAGATAATTATTTGTTTTCGATTACTACTTAAAACATTCTAAAAATCTGACGAGTTCCTTGACAAAATAATCCCTTCCTTTGTAACGTTCACTTAACCTAATTCTCTGATTATGAAAGTTTTCATTACCACATTAATTCTAGTGTCTGCCTCAATTGGATTCGCTCAACTACCAGATTATAAAGCCATAAATAATTCCTTGGCCAAGTTGAATGATTCCCTTTATATATCTAAGTATGAAGCAAGCAATAATGATTATAGAATATTTAGAGCATATGCTAAATCTACTGGAGATTCATTATTAATCGAGACCATCAAGATTGACAGTATGCAATGGGTAAGGAAGGATTTTTACAATAAACCTTTCGTTGAACATTACCATATTCAAAAAGGTTATGGTGAATATCCAGTTGTCAATATATCGTACCAAGCAGCAACAAAATATTGTGAATGGCTCACCAAACAATACAATGGAAATAAAAAACGAAAATTTGAAAAAGTCAAATTTCGACTACCTACAAAAAATGAATGGGTTGTTGCTGTTCAAGCAGGTAATTCTAGCGCAGCATATCCTTGGGAAGGGAATTCTGTTTTTACGGAAAATGGATCCTGCCGTGCGAATTTTAGACAAAAACGAGAGGAAATGAAGGAACAAGGGGCCGAACAATTCTCTAATGGAGATATTTTAACTCCAATTGCATCTTATTGGGCAAATAAATTGGACATATATAACCTTGCCGGAAATGCGGCAGAAATGCTTCTTGAGGAGGGTAATACCGCCGGTGGCAGTTTCAAAAATTACGCTGAATCAATGACCGTAGATGCAGGCGATTCTTTTGCAGTGGATTTTGCACCAAACTCTGCCATTGGTTTTCGTTGGGTTATGGAGGTTACTAAAAAGTAGAATTACTTACTAAAATCACTGACGATTAAACATCAATGATTGAAAATGAGCTTAATCTTGAATAGTATGAATTGTTTTGTTCTCAATAAATAGGGTTCACTATTTTTGCCGCTAAATCCTAATAACATTCCATTCCTTTGTAATAATAATTTTTTATAAATATCTAATTATGAGATTTTTAATTACAATCTTACTTCTGTTTTTTACCTCAATAAGCTTTGCTCAAGAACCCGATTTTAAAGCCTTAAAAAACTCGATGGCTATGTTGAACAGTTCGCTTTATATATCGAAATACGAGGTAAGTAATGGAGATTACAACTCCTATAGAACCTATTTAAAAAGTATGAATGATACAGAACTTTTAAAAATCACTCAGGTAGATAGTTTATTATGGAGAAGTAAAACAGCTTACAATGAGCCGTATGTTGAACACTACGCTCAACATCCATCATATCAATCTTACCCAGTAGTAGCAATTTCATTTGAATCCGCTACTATCTATTGTCATTGGCTCACTGAGCAATACAACTCCTACAAAAAACGGAAATTTGAAAAAGTAAACTTTAGATTACCTTGGAGAGAAGAATGGATTTCTGCAGTGCAAGCAGGAAACGAAGAAGCTATCTATCCTTGGGAGGGAAATTCAGTTTTCAATACAGATGGATCCTGTAAAGCCAATTTTATGCGATCTAAGGAGCAAATGACCGATGTTCAATTCACCAATGAAGCTGAAGTATTAGCTCCTGTTAAGTCATACTGGCCAAACAAATTAGGCATTTACAATCTTTCTGGTAATGCAGCAGAAATGCTTCTAAGAGAAGGTACAACCGCTGGAGGTAGTTGGATTAACAACTCTACCTTTTTGTCAATTAATGCACTTGATCCATTCAAAGGAAACTTTGCACCTAACAACGCCATCGGTTTTCGTTGGGTAATGGAAGTTATCGAAGAATAAGAAATTAAATTATGATACAACCCTTTCACCTTGCTATTCCCGTTAACAATTTAGAAACCTGCAGAGAGTTCTATGGAAAAATACTGGGTTGTCTAGAAGGCCGAAGCTCAGAAAAATGGGTTGATTTTAATTTCTTCGGACACCAATTGGTTATTCACCATGTAGAGTCCAATAGTTTTGACAAGCCTAATTCAAATCCTGTAGATGGACATCAAGTTCCAGTGCCCCACTTTGGTGTTGTATTAGAATGGAATATATGGGAAGAGTTGGCTCAAAAGCTAAAAGACCAAAACATTGACTTCATAATTGAACCTTATATTAGGTTTCAAGGTGAAAAGGGTGAACAAGCAACTCTATTCTTCAATGACCCTGAGAGTAATGCTTTGGAGTTTAAAGCCTTCAGAAATATTGACCAGCTATTTGCCGTTTAGTTTATAAATCAACCATACTAAAGCTTCGTTTGTATACATAGTATAC
>Ga0307998_1000343_pt1 | contig 27234 bp, 28 predicted proteins | sample Davwhametageno37_FD_203147 | JGI IMG/M metagenome (GOLD analysis project Ga0307998, IMG submission 203147) | Marine microbial communities from Davis Island wharf, Antarctic Ocean - #37 | ecosystem: Environmental > Aquatic > Marine > Unclassified | place: Antarctic Ocean: Davis Island wharf... | reverse complement strand
GATATTTGAACTGGTTTCACTCTGTTTTGGTAAACTTCACTTCTAATGGTAGCTTTGGTTCCAATTACCCCAATATTATTTTGACTAAAGTCACTTTTGACGCATTCGACTACTGGATCGATAACATTTATTACTGGAAGGTTTTTAGGAACTATTTCTTTAGTTGCTTCAAAGGCATGGGCAGATGCCGAATTGCATGCAATTACAATTGCCTTGCAATTTTGGTCCAATAAAAACTGAGTGATTTGTTTTGAATAACGAATAATAGAATTGGAAGATTTTTCGCCATAAGGTAAATGTAATGTATCACCAAAATACACAATTCGCTCATTGGGCAATAGATCTTTTATGGCTCTAGCAACAGTAAGGCCGCCAACTCCTGAATCAAAAACTCCTATGGGATTATCCGAAAAACTCATCAAAAAAAAACCTCGTTAGACGAGGTTTAAGATTTTAAAGAATGCCTAATTGTTTTTTAACTAGCGGAAGAACATCTTCTCCTTTTGGAAAATAGAGCAAGGCTCCCGTTCCCGAATCAATAATGTAGGAATAACCATTAGCTTTTGCAACTTCAGAAATTGCATCTCTAGCTTTTTTAATAATTGGCTCCATTATTTTCGTTTCTTTTTTAGCTAAAGCATCCTGAGCTTTTCCTTGAAATTCTTGGATTCTTCGTTGAATTCCCATTATTTCTTCTTCTTGAGAAGATTTAATCAGTTCACTCATTGAAGAAACATTAGTTTGGTAATCTGTGTATTTTTTTTCGTATTCTGCTGTCATTGCAGCTAATTGCATTTCTAGCTCTTTAGCATATTTCTGTAATTCACCTTCTGCCGTATCTTTTTCAGGCATTATTTGAAGCAATTCATTTGAATTAATATGTCCAATTTTACTTGCTTTTTGAGCTTGAGCAACGCTCATACTTATTGCAAAAAATGCAATTAATCCTAGTTTTCCTGTTATTTTCATGTTTTTTATTTTAAGGGGTGCAAAAGTAAATAATCTCATTTAGATTTACCAACTTTTTTAATTATGAATTCTGTTTTATCGTACCTGGTATTGGAATAGAGAATGTTAGATGAGCTTGCCAAATCGAGTACTACTGAATAGTTGTTTCTATCCGCCATATCTTTCAGTGCATCATAAATTTTGTCTTGAAGAGGTTTGATTAATTTTTGGCGTGCTTTAAAAAGCGCTCCATTTACTCCAAATTTTTGTTTTTGGAATAATCTTACTTCTTTCTCTAATTCAGTAATTTCCAATTCTCTTTTCTTTTTTAGCTCTTCCGTTAATAGGATTTTTTCTGCCTTGTATGCTTGGTAAAGTTTTTCGATTTCTGAATACTTACCTTCTATTTCGGCCTGCCATTTCTTCGATAATTTGTCTAACTCGTCCTGAGCTTCAACGTAACCAGGCATGCTTTCAAGAATAAGTTCAGAATTGACATAAACAAATTTTTGAGCTTGAGACGAATACCCTAAAGTAAAAATAATGCTGAATATTAAAATTGCTTGTTTCATGAGAAGCTTTTTATAGTGAACCAAGATTCGCGCCAATCGTAAAATGTATTTGAGATCTGTCCATACCTGACCTTCCTGGAATATCATCAAATCGATACCCCCAATCTAGACCTAGTAAGCCAAACATGGGTAGAAATACTCGTACACCAACTCCTGCGGATCTTTTTAATTCGAATGGAGCAAATTGGTCAATGTCATTCCAAGAATTTCCCGCTTCAGTAAAAGCAAGGACGTAAATAGTAGCGCTTGGATTTAAACTTAAGGGGTAACGCAATTCTAAGGTATATTTAGCTATTGATGTGCCACCGGTTGAAGGAGAAGCTGAACCATCGTCGTAGCCACGTAATGCGATTATCTCACGCCCATCTAACTGAAATCCAGTTAGGCCACTACCTCCTAGGTAAAATCGTTCAAATGGAGCATGACCAATATCTCCGTTATAATAGCCCATAAAGCCAAACCCAATTTTCGCCTTAAAAACTAAATTCTGTACTATAGGTGTATACCAGTCAGTTGTAAATTTCCATTTGTAATATTCTACCCATTGGTATTTTTCTTGAGGTTCCATGTTGGCGTAATCTTTACCAGAAGTAAAAGCCGAATAGGGTGGGGTAATTTGTAATGAAGTTTTAATGTCCGTTCCGGTTTTAGGATAAATAATTTGATCTAAAGAATTTCTATTAACTGTAATTCTATAAAAGACATTGTTAGATACACCTTTACTAAATAAAAATGAGCGCCAATTGTTCATTACGTATTTCTGATAGCTTACTTCGTGTCTAACAACAAAATAATCATCTGGCCATTTTAACTGATGGCCTAAGCCTAATGTGGCACCCCAAATTGTTATGTCTTGACGTAAAGGATCATCCTTTGCCTGACCGTTACTTTGTAGAGACCAATAGCTAGACACACTGAAAGATAAGGGTCTTTTTCCTCCAAGCCATGGTTCAGTAAAAGAAAAGTTCAAAGAAGAATAATAAAGACCACTTGTCTGAAAACGAAGCGATAGTTGTTGCCCATCGCCACTTGGAAGTGGCCTCCATTCTTTAAAATTAAAAACATTTTTTAATGAAAAATTTGTAAATCGAATTCCCACTGAACCTACAACTCTGCCACCACCCCATCCACCGGATAATTCAATTTGATCCGAGGGCTTTTCTGCAACTGTATACTCCATATCTACAGTTGCATTTTCTGGGTTGGGTTTTGGAACTACATTCATTGCTTGTGGGTCAAAATAGCCCAATATAGAAAGCTCTCTTTGAGAACGCATTATATCAGACCGACTAAATAAGTTTCCTGGTAAAGTTCTTATTGCTCTATATACCACATGATCGTTAGTTTTTGTGTTTCCCCTTACTTCTACATTATTTATCCGTGCTTGTCGTCCTTCGTAAATTCTTATTTCTAAATCTACAGAATCATTTTCTACAAACACCTCAACGGGTGTTACTTGAAAGAATAAATACCCATCATCCATGTACATAGAAGAGACATCTTTTCCGTTTGGATCCATAAAGAGTCGTTGCTCAATTAAAGTAGGATTATATATTTCTCCTTTATCGATTGCAACAATTTGTTTCAAGGTGTAGGTTGCAAACTTTGTATTTCCCACCCATTTTATGCTTCTTATAAAATACTGACGTCCTTCATCGACCGTAAGCTCTATGATTATTGATTTTTCATCAAAATCATACATGGTATCTTTTGTGATTTCCGCATCCCGAAAGCCCATTTCTTTGTACTTGCTAATTATGTTTTTTTTGTCATCATCATAATTGGATTGGATAAATTTTGAACTTTTAAAAACATTCAATTGAACGTGTTCTGTTAAATAATCCCACGCAATTTTTCCAGCATATATTGAATCTTTGTCAGTAAGTGATGCTTTTCCAGTTTCAATTAATAATTTTTGTGGGTCATAAAAAGGTTCAAAAGAACTTTTCTGTCGGGTTTCTTTCATTGCTTTTTTTACTGTAAAGTTGGTTAAGTGCTTATTGTCAATTACGTTAACTTCATGAATTTTTACTTTTTTGAACTTTACTATATCCAAGCTCATGAATACATGATCAGGGAATTTATCGTCTGGCTCAAAGGTTACATTTACATCTACTTTTAAAAATCCTTTGTCTATAAAGTAGTATTCTACTTTTTGTTTTGTGCTCAGTATTAGATTTTCAGTTACTATTTTTTCTTTAAAAAGATCAATCTCTTCCCTCAGATCGTTGGCTTCGGATTTTTTTACACCAGCAAATTTGAATCTAGAAAGTCGAGGCTGTTCCTTAATATAAATATCTAAGAAAATGAGATCGCCTTGAACTTTAGTGAAACTAATTTTCACATCTTCAAATAGCTGCTGCTTCCATAGTTTTCTAACTGCTTTTGAAATGTCAGAGCCAGGAATAGTAATTTTTCGGCCAATCTTCAAACCAGAAATTAACACCAAGGCACCCGCATCTAATCTTTTAGCGCCAGAAACAGTAATGCCACCTACTTTAAATTCCTTCGGGTTAGAGTAATCAATTTTAAATTGACTTCCACCTATTTCTACCTGGGCAACTAATTGAACAGTTAGGAAAAAAGATAGTGTTATAAGAATCGATTTCATCACGTTTATATCTGCTCGCTAGTTTTGCCAAATCGTCGCTCTCTGCTTTGGTAATCTAATACTGCATGGTACAAATCTTCTTTTTCAAAATCTGGCCATAGTTTGTCTAAAAAGCAAAACTCGGTATATGCAGATTGCCATAGTAAAAAGTTGCTAATGCGATATTCTCCACTTGTGCGTATCATTAATTCAGGATCTGGAAAATCTTTTGTGGTGAGATAATTTTTAAAAATATCTTCATTAAACTCCTCTGCATTTATTTTGTTGTCCTGTGCTTCTTTTATTATTGTTTTTATGGCATTCGTAATTTCCCACCTTGAACTGTAACTTAGTGCAAGTATTAGAGTCATACCATTATTGGTTGAAGTTTTATCAATTGTTTTTTGTAAACTATTTCTACATCCTTTTGGTAGTGATTCTATATCTCCAATACTTGCTAAATGGATATTATTTTTCATTAGAGTTGGTAATTCCTTGCTTAGTGACTTTACTAAAAGTTCCATCAAAGCATCCACTTCAAACTTTGGTCTATTCCAATTTTCTGTAGAAAAAGCATAGAGAGTTAAATAATTCACGCCAATTTCAGCGCATGCTTCTGTAGCGTTTCTTACAGCTTTAATCGCATTTTTATGTCCGAAAATGCGTGCAAGTCCTTGTTTTTTTGCCCATCTTCCATTTCCGTCCATAATAATGGAAATGTGAGAAGGGATTTTGCTATTATTTAATTGGGTCTTGTAACTCATTCAATAAAAAAAGCCCTTAAGGACTTTCATTTTTCAAGCGAGCAAATATACTTAAACAACAATGGAAAACTACTAGCCAATGGTAGTTAAAAAAAGCAAAAGAAACAAAGAAATATTAATCGTAAGTATTGATATTACTGAGTGTTATACTTGCATAAATTAGGTTGCTTACCTATTCGAATGAGCAAAGTAAATGAGGTCATAGTATAAAAGTCTTTTCGTTGTGAATTTCCCCGCTGCATTCCCCATTCGTTTTGATCATTTCCATTGTCTAAATTTCGATTCGAAAGTGCCTGTGAAACGGTACTCATTTGAGAAGGGTCTTCCGGGTAACTTATACTAACATCATCTAAATAGTCAGTAAAAGTTTTTCGGATTCCATATTCTAAGGCAAACATGATTCTATGCGAGAATTTAAATTTAAACCCAACTCCAAAAGGGATTGCTAATTGCATTTTCTTGTATTCCTCTGATTGATCTTCCGTGCGATATTCTCTCAAGTTATACTCATTTCCATTTAAGGTTGTGGTAGGGTTAAACCAAAAGAAAGCAATTCCACCAAAAATATATGGAGAAAAATTGTGTCGTATTACAAAACTATGATACCTGAAAAAATTGAACTCAAACTGTGTTGAAAATTCATTGATTTTAGTTTCAAAGTTTAAGTTTCTGTTTTGCTTTATTTGGGAATCAGATTGACTATCGTCTCCTGTAATTTTGGCAAATAGAATGGAGTTTTTCCAAGTAAATCTATCGTTTATTGGTAAACGATGAACTATTCCCCATGCAAAATTTGTGTTTACGCTTTTAAAGTGTTTGGTTTCGTTTAAATCTCCCAAATAGTAGCTTACTCCAAACTGTAGTCCAACCTGATTTTCAGATTGAGAAAACAGATTTGTTTGCAGCGAAACAAATATTATGAGTGTGAATGTGAAAAAGAGCCTATACATATAAGGCGAAAGTAAGAATTAGATTAGGAATAATACTAAAAACGGGGTTTAAACGCTTTTACTTTCAGTATCTTATAACTTACAGTAAACATAAATGTCATATAGAAATCATCGTACTTTTCACTACCTCGTCGTTCTCCAGGATTTGTCCAAGAAGCTTTATCTCCGGTTCTATTAGCTGGATCTGCTAAAAGTCCCGCTTCTTGATTACCGTCATTAGCCGCGATAATTGCATTGTTATCGTAATATACTCCACTTACATCGTCTATATAATCGGAAAACGCTTTACGGAACATGTATTCTGCACCAACATTCCAATGTTTTCCTAAAGAGTACTTTACGCCTATTCCTAAAGGTATTGCAAGTGTAAATTTCTTATAAGGAGCAATACCTGAACCAGCAACGGTTTGTCCTTCCGTGCCGATATTCGACAATGGTTTGTACTTAGATGCCCCTATATATTTCCCAGTTGGATTGAAGTAAAGTCCTTGTATTCCTGTAGTTACATACATTGAAAGGCCATATAAAAAATCGTTTTGCGTTCCTTTTAGTCTAAATGCTTCTCCAAATTTTTCACGAATAAAATAATATCTACCTAAAATACCAATCTCGTAAACCTGAGTTTGAATGTCTAAATTTCTTTGTAGTCTAGCTGCATTTTTAGAACTAGCGTCTCTTGCTTTTAGCCACAAGTAAGAAAATTGACCATTTAATGAAATGTTTTTGGATAGATAATAATTGTATCCCGCGAAAACTCCCCAACTGGTTTCCTTGAAATTCATGTCTAACACAGAGTTACTGGGGTCGTCTTTGTACCCACCGACATCCCCTAAAAGCCAAGTAGTTCCAGCTCCAAAGGTTACTTCTTGACGGAATTTTTTCCAACGCTGCGCATCAGCATTAACGAAAAAAGATACTAATAAGACTACTAGGAATATTTTTTTTAAGGTCACGTTAAGTAATTTGAATTGGTGCAAATATATACATATTTTACATTTGAAAAAAGTTAGGATAACTGTCGATAAGATGTTTCTAATTTCGATGATCTCGTCCCCAGTGCATTTTATTACTCAATGTGCTTAGGAAAGTTTGATTGTTTAAATTAAGCAGACGAATAGAGAACCCGCATTTTTTTATTTCGATTTCTAAAGAAGAGTCGAAAGTTTCCATTCTACTATCCATGGATACTAAAAAGTCGTTTTCTCGTCCTTCCACTTTGAGCTTAATAGTATCGTTAGAAGAAATTACAAAAGGACGTGAAGTAAGGTTATGTGGAGCTACAGGAGTAATCACAAAATTTTCGGAGCCTGGCGTAATTATAGGCCCACCACAACTTAAAGAATAGCCTGTAGATCCGGTTGGCGTTGAAATAATTAGCCCATCTGCCCAATAGGTGTTTAAAAATTCTCCATTTATGTAAGCATGAATAGAAATCATACTAGAGGTGTTTTTTTTCTGAACAACAACTTCATTTAGCCCAAAATTTTTGTTCCCAAATAAATTTGGTTTGGTTATTAATTCCAGTAACATTCTGTCTTCAAAAAAGTATTTTCCCTCATCAATCATGACTAAGGCCTCTTTTATATCCTCCATTTTTATAGTCGATAGGAATCCTAATCGGCCAGTATTAATCCCTAAAATTGGAATTCTAGAATTTTCAATTAATGTTACGGAGTCCAACATAGTACCATCTCCGCCCAAAGAAAACAAACACTCTGCATTATTGTGCATTTCTGCGTTGGTGATAAATTGTCCTACATTTTCACTCATTTTTATTCTTTCACTCAAAAAGTCATAAAAGGAATGGAAAACAATAACTTTAATTTTTCTCTTTTCTAGTTCATCAAAAAGTAGTTGGACATCTTTTGTATGTTGGTCACCAAATAACCTTCCATAGATAGCAATTTTCTTTAAAGTTGTTGCAATCATATATTTAAATATTTCATAAGATTATTATACCTGTCTTGTAAGTCGTCTTCTGAAGAACTTTGGTCATAGCTAGCAGTAATGTCGTATTCAAAGCGTTCAAATGTTTGAATAATATCCTGCACGTTTTCTTTGTTTATTTTTATAGTTAGTTCAAATTTATTATCGTCATAACTTCTAGTAATAAAACTCCCTAATATTTTCGCGTCATTACTTTCAACAATTCTTGCTATTTCAACCATTGAATAATCAGCAACCACCAAGTCCATTACTATAATACCGCCGGGGTTTTTTACGACGGGCATTTCTGCAATTGCTTGCATTATCCCAGCAATGGTAGTTACACCAAGAAACAAATCTTTTACAGAAAGAATTGGAATCAAGCTAAGTTTATGTTTTTGCGCCAATTTGACTACTTCAAAAACGTGATCGTTTTCATAAACTGAAGTTTTTATAAGGTTGTGAATGTGGCTTCCAATTTTTTCTGACCCGTTTTCTATATTAAAAAGGTAGTCTTCGTAGATCAATCCTAAATATTGAGACCCTTGTGTAACAGCAAGATGCGTTACTTTAAATTCGTCCATCCATTCAATAGCCTGTGCTACAGAATCATCTTTTGTTAAAGATGGGATTTCAGTTATAAGTATCTCGCTTGATAGCATAATTATTTTCTAATTTCGTCGCTTAATTGAGGTCAAAACTAAGATTTTTATGTGCAAGCTAAGTGTTAACGTAAACAAAATTGCTACATTAAGAAATGCCCGAGGAGGTAACGTTCCAAATTTGGTAAATGTGGTGAAAAATATTGAGGAATTTGGAGCAGACGGCATAACCGTACATCCTAGACCAGATGAAAGGCACATTAGGTACCAGGATGTTTTCGATATAAATAAAGTTTACCAAACAGAATTTAATATAGAAGGCTATCCAAATCAAAAATTCTTGGAATTAGTGCTGGAAGTAAAGCCCACCCAAGTTACTTTAGTTCCTGATCTCCCGGGAGTTTTAACTAGTAATGCAGGCTGGGACACTAAATCCAATTTTGATTTATTAAGTGATGTCATTTCTCGTTTTAAAGAAGCAGATATTCGTACTTCAATTTTTATTGATACGGATTTAGAGTTAATAGAGTACGCTAAAAAAACTGGCGCAGATCGTGTTGAATTGTACACAGAAAGCTATGCTTCAAATTATTCGAAGGATAAAAAAGAAGCCATAAAACCGTATAAATTATCGGCTGAATTTGCTCGCTCTATTGGGCTTGGGCTAAATGCTGGGCATGACTTAAATTTAGAAAACTTGAATTATTTTAGCGCTGAAATACCATTTTTAAATGAGGTGTCAATTGGACATGCGCTAATAACCGATGCGCTATATTTTGGATTAGAAAATGTAGTGGGCATGTACAAGCGATTGTTGTCTAATAATTAGCCCGTCGATTATACTAAGATGTCAATGTTGAACTAAAAAAGAGTTAAGGTGAAATTAAATTACAAGAGTTTTGGAAGTGGGGAGCCTTTAGTAATTCTGCACGGATTAATGGGAATGTTGGATAATTGGCAAAGCTTGGCAAAAGATTACGCAGAACACTTTGAAGTATATATCATTGACGCTAGAAATCATGGTCATTCGCCCCACAGTTCTGAAATGAATTATGAAGTAATGATGCATGATTTACTTGAATTTTGTCATGAACACGATTTAAGTGAAATCTACCTTTTAGGACATAGTATGGGAGGGAAAACGGCTATGAAATTTGCTCAAAATTTCCCTGATTTTGTGAGTAAATTAATTATTGCGGATATTGCTCCAGTTTCTTATCCTATCCGTCATGATATTATTTTAAAGGGTTTAGAATCACTTAATTTTGATACAATCAAGTCAAGGGGAGAAGCGGAAAGGTTATTGGAGAATTACATTCCTGAAATAGGAGTTCGCCAGTTTATACTTAAGAGTAGTTATTGGGTGGGAAAAGGAAAGCTTGCATTACGATTTAATTTAAAAGCGATAAGAGAAAACATTGAAATAATAGGTGAAGAAACGACGGATGCTATGTTTGAAAAGGAAACTTTGTTTATCCGTGGAGAAAACTCCAATTATATATTAAATATATATCAAGGGTTGATTGATGAATATTTCCCGAAAAACACAATTGTTACGCTTCCTAATTCCGGCCATTGGTTACATGCTGAACAACCAAAAATGTTTTTAGAAGAGACTTTGAGATTTTTGTTGAAGTGATTTAGTTTTTGGCATCCTTTATTATAAACTGTTCTTTTAATTACTTGTTAAAACATCAATTTAGAATAATTCGTTCTAAGATTGAAGTTCCGTTTTTAACAAAATCGGTTTGAGCTGAAAGCTGAACACAAAGAAGCAATGTCAGAAAAAATAATGTGTGTTTAATTGACATTCTATTGAAGTTCATTTTATTATTTAATTGTCAATATTTTATAAAAATTCATAAAGGATTTTCAACTTTAAATTCTCGGTTTTATCCTAAAAACCAAGAGAAATTAAGCTTTAACAAAACTTACTTTCTAGAGTGTTCTTATTTCTAATAGAGAATATATATTCGTAACCTCAAAATTTAAGAAGTGTCAGATAGCATTGTCATAATTCCTACCTATAATGAAATAGGTAATATAGAACGAATGATTCGTACTGTTTTCGAACTTTCCAAGGAGTTTGATGTGCTCATTGTAGATGATGGCTCACCGGATGGAACTGCTGAAAAAGTAAAAGAATTACAAGCCGAATTTGGTAACAAACTTTTAATTACCGAAAGGGCGGGTAAACAAGGGTTAGGTACAGCATACATTCATGGTTTTAAAATTTGTTTGGAAAAAGGATACGAGTACATTTTTGAGATGGATTGTGATTTTTCTCATAATCCAAAAGATTTGGTAAGGCTTTACGAAGCTTGCTCAAAAGATGGAGCGGATATGAGTGTAGGTTCTCGATATACTACAGGTGGAAAAGTTGAAAACTGGCCCATTGGTAGAGTATTGATGTCTTATTTTGCATCGGTATATGTTCGTTTGATTCTATGGCTTAACGTAAAAGATACTACCGCAGGGTTTGTTTGTTACAAACGAAAAGTACTGGAAACTATTGATTTACCAGCAATTCGTTTTGTTGGTTACGCATTTCAAATAGAAATGAAATACACAGTTCACTTGCACGGTTTTATAATAAAAGAAGTTCCGATTACTTTTACCGATAGGGTAGTTGGCGAATCTAAAATGAGCTCTAAGATTTTTAAAGAGGCCCTATTTGGTGTATTAATCATGAAAGGGAAGTCGGTTAAATAATCACTGTCTCCATTTTTTCATTCCCTATTCACCTTTAAATTAAATATATATGTCCATATTATTGAAAAGCGGAACTCTAGTAAATGAAGGAGAAACCTTTATCGGTTCTGTTTTGATTGAAGGAGAAAAAATTATTGGTATTTATCGTGAGAATGAAACTTTACCAGAAGCCAAAGAAGTAATTGACCTAACAGGTAAATATATTTTTCCGGGAATAATTGACGATCAGGTTCATTTTAGAGAGCCAGGGTTAACTAAAAAGGCAGATATTTATACTGAATCTAGAGCGGCGGTAGCTGGAGGGATTACTAGTTTTATGGAAATGCCCAACACGGTTCCTAATGCTCTAACAGTTGATTTATTGGAGGATAAATACGACATTGCAGCCGAAAAATCTATTGCTAATTATAGCTTTTATATGGGAGCATCCAACGACAACATTAAGGAATTGCTTAAAGTAGATTCTAAAAAAGTATGCGGACTTAAAGTTTTTATGGGCTCAAGTACTGGAAATATGCTTGTAGATAATGAGAATACTTTGCGAAGTATATTTTCTGAATGCAGTATGCTTATTGCATCTCATTGTGAAGATGAAGATACTATTCGGGCAAATACAGCAAAATTTAAAGCGATGTATGGAAATGATATTTCCATGAAATACCATTCGCACATTAGAAGTGAAGAAGCATGTTACCGCTCTTCTTCTTTTGCTGCAGGATTAGCGAATGAATATGGGGCTCACTTACATATATTACACCTCACAACTGAAAAGGAACTATCTTTATTTGATTCGGATAAACCGTTAAAAGATAAAACATTAACCGCTGAAGCATGTGTACATCACCTTTGGTTTAGCGAAGAGGATTACGGTTTATTTGGAACAAAAATAAAGTGGAATCCAGCTGTGAAAAAGGCAAGTGATAGAGACGCATTAATGAAAGCTGTAATAAATAATAAAATAGATGTAGTTGCAACTGACCACGCCCCTCATACGGCTAAAGAAAAAAGCTTGGACTATTGGCGAGCTCCCTCAGGTGGTCCATTGGTTCAACATGCTTTAGTGTCGATGTTGGAACATGTTTCTAATGGGAAAATTACTTTAGAAAAAGTAATTGAAAAAATGTGCCACGCTCCTTCTGATTTATTTAAAGTTGAAAAAAGAGGATATTTAAAACCCGGTTTTTTCGCAGATATTACTGTGGTTGATTTAGCTTCAGAATGGGAAGTAAGCAAAAACAATATTTTGTATAAATGTGGTTGGTCTCCTTTTGAAGGACGTAAGTTTAAGAGTAAAATTTTAGGAACTTGGGTAAATGGTTCAATTGTTTATGACAATTTGAAAGGAAACGAAATTGGCGAAATTGTAGAGTCTAATTCTTCAATGCGATTAACTTTTAGTGCTTAATTATGAATAAGCGAGTTCTTTTTATTTCCGTCTTTTTTCTTTTTTCTTGTAGCGCTGAACCCGATTTTACTGCACCAGATAATTTATTATCAAAAGAACAAATGATTGCGGTTTTATACGATTTAGGTCTCGCTGAGGCCGCCTACCGAGGAAGACATCATAAGGACACATTAGCAGAAGAAAAAGTAAGGCAACGTGTGCTTTATAATTTTGAAGAACACAAGACCACAAAAAAACAATTTGAAGCGAGCTACGATTATTATATGAAACAACCCGAAATGTTAGTTGATATTTATAATGAGGTTTTGGCAAGATACAGTACAAGGTTGTCGGAAGTTGAAGAAAAAGTAGATTAACCTTCATCCATTTAAAGGTGGAGTTTTGACTCCTAATTGGTGTTAAAGTCGCGTAGTTTTGGTCGTTCCAAACGGTATTTCAAAAACCTTATCGGACCTCAGCTAAAAAAACTTTAGCAGTATAATCAACAGATTCTCGAATTGGAATAAATTCGATACCCAGAGTTTCTTTTATTTTTTTATTAGAATATACTTGTTGTGCATTTGCAGCTCTGGCCGTTTCTTTTGTTATTAACGGGTTCGATCTACTAAAGAAAGCCCAAATCCAATTCAAGCGCCAAGCTATACTACTCAACAATCGATTTGCGAATACGGATGGTGGAGTTTTTCCAAGTGCATTTGCCAAAATATCAAAGAATTCTTTAAAAGTTAGGTTCTCAGAAATCAACAAAAACCTTTCGTTGTAAATTTTATTTTGGACGAGCTTAATCATGGTTTTGCTCACGTCTCTTACATCCACAAATGCATTACTTCCTTTGCTATAAAATTTCAGGCCATTCCAAACTGTTTTAAACACATTGGTACTACTCTTTCCCCATTCTCCGGCTCCAATTATTATCCCAGGGTTAATTACTGAAATGTTAAGCCCTTCTTCTGCTGCTCGCCATACTTCTAGTTCAGCGCTGTATTTTGTAAAACTGTAAAATGAATTATAGGTGCCCGCATCCCAATTGCATTTTTCATCGATGGTTTTCCCTTTTTTTTGCTTCCCAATAGCCGCGGTTGAGCTTACATAAATGAAATGTTCTATTTCAGATTCTAGTGCCGCATTTACCATGTTTTCAGTTCCCGTTATGTTTACCGCTTCCATCAAGTTTTTATCTTTTGGATTAAAACTTACCACGGCGGCACAATGAAAAACACGTATTATGTCTTTCATAGATTCCAGCAAACACCCAATGTCAGAAATATCACCGTCAAACCATTTTATTTTTAAAAATAGATCTTCTTTATTATTTCTTTTAAAAAGGTTTTTAATTGGGTTTAAGTTGGAAGTTGTTCTTTTTAGAGCAGTAACGGATTCACCAAGCATCACTAAGTCAAAAATGAGTTGTGACCCAACAATTCCGGTGCTACCTGTTACTAAATTCATGAACAACGAAAATACTCTAGTTTTTGGCTAAAGGAAGAAAAAGGACTTGAATTGTGTGTAAGAAAAATGCGAATATTAATTCCGAATAAATAAATTGGACAAATATCTTTGCAGTTCATATTGAGACATAACAAATGAATTTTATTAAAGAATTACAATGGCGTGGAATGATTCACGACATTATGCCCGGAACCAAGGAAGCACTAAATAAACCAACAGCAGGATATATTGGATTCGACCCAACAGCCGACAGCTTGCATATTGGATCTTTGGTTCAAATAATGATTTTAGTTCATTTACAACAAGCTGGGCACAGGCCAATTGCGCTAGTAGGAGGCGCTACTGGAATGGTGGGCGATCCAAGTGGGAAATCGAAAGAAAGGAACCTCTTAGATCAAAATGAAATAGAAAAAAATATTACCGGAGTAAGGACTCAATTAGAAAAGTTTTTGGATTTTGATTGTGGTGAAAATTCTGCTGAGCTAGTCAATAATTACGATTGGTTTAAGGAAATGAATTTTTTAGATTTTATTCGTGATGTTGGGAAGCACATTACCGTAAATTATATGATGGCTAAAGATTCGGTAAAATCTAGAATGGAAACCGGGATATCATTTACAGAGTTCACCTATCAATTAGTTCAGGGATACGATTATTATTGGCTCAATAAAAACAAAGGTTGTGTCATCCAATTGGGTGGATCCGATCAATGGGGAAACATTGTCACGGGTACCGAACTAATTAGGAGAATGGGTGGTGGCGAAGCTTATGCTGTTACAACTCCACTTATAAAAAAAGCGGATGGGAGTAAGTTTGGGAAAACTGAATCTGGAAATATTTGGTTAGACAGAAAAAGAACAAGTCCCTATAAATTTTACCAATACTGGTTAAATAGTAGTGACGAGGATGCGAAAACGTATATCAAAATATTTACTTTAAAATCGGAAGAAGAAATTAACTCAATAATTGGGGAGCATGAAGAGGCTCCTCATTTGAGATTACTTCAAAAATCCTTGGCAGAAGAGATAACTACTCGGGTTCATTCAAAAGAAGACTATGAAGCTGCTGTAGAAGCTTCCAATGTTTTGTTTGGTAAATCTACTTCTGAAACTTTAAAAAACCTTTCGGAAGAAGACATGCTTTCTATTTTTGAAGGGGTTCCGAAAGCTGAAATTTCATTGTCTGATCTTGAAGCTGGAATTGATTTAGTTGATTTATTGGTGGAAAAAACGAGTTTTTTACCTTCTAATAAAGAAGCTCGAAGGGCAATTAAAGAAAATTCAATCAGTTTAAATAAGGATAAGGTTACGGATGAATTGTTGGTTAATAAGACGCATTTAGTCTCGGATAAATATTTGCTTTTGCAAAGAGGTAAGAAAAAGTATTTTTTGGTGAAGGGAGTTTAAACGGCCAATAAATTACAGCCTCTAACATCACTATTATCAAATCTTCCTAAAACTTCAAATTGAGTTTCAGAAATCTTTTTACCCAAATCTTGAGTAGCAATAAATGAACAAGAATTTTGATTGGCTAAATCAATGATATTCATGCCTCCAGTTTTACCGTTTTCTAGTAAATGAAATGGATCGGAAGGGTCTCGTATTAAAACATTCATCCATGGTGGGCATTCAAATATTCCGCCCCCATTTGAATAGGCTTGTGAAAGTAGTTCAGTCATTCCATATTCTGAATGAATATTGTTAAGCCCAAAGTTATTTTTTAGAATTTGGTGAACTTCTGGTCTAGTCATTTCTTTTTTACGCCCTTTCATACCTCCAGTTTCCATAACGAAAGAGTTGTTCAGTTTTTGTGGAAATGCAGTAGAAAAATCGAGTAGAGCATAAGTTACTCCTAATAATAATGTAGGAATGTTGTTGTTTTCTGCCCAGTTTAATTTTTTGTGGAGCGCTTTATAATCGTCCAAAAAGAAACCGCTTTCTTTATATTTACTTTTAGATATAAAATTTTTCGCCATGTATATTAAAGACGACCCACTTCGCTCCAAATAGGAGGGGAGTATGGCTAGAATTAAATATTTGGAAACATCACCATAGAATAAATCAAACCCTTTTGTAAAACTTGTTTCATACAAGGATAAGTCTTTTACAAAATGTTTTGAAACCCCAATTCCAGAAGTAGAAGAGCTTGAAAAGACCTCTTCGGAAGTAAAGTCGTCTGTCTTTACTTCTTTTGATTTGAAAAAATCAATTGGCAAAAAAGTAAGCTCAGATAAGGATGTTGGTCTTGGGTTTCTTTTAGTTAAGTCTGTGTATTGGCGTAATATTTTGTTGTTTTTGTATTGCGTTGAAAAAGTGTCGAGGCAACTTTTTTCAAATTCTTTATGGGTTTTTATTTTTATAAAATCAATCAATTTTAATCATAAAAAAAGCCTGCAATAGCAAGCTCTGTGGTATAGGTTAAATTTTTAATTAGCTTAAATTTTGGCCCTGTTTGCAGGTGGAGAACTCAACAATTCTTCTTCGGAGATCTCATTTTCCATTAATTCGCCATCTTTATTTTTAAATATTACTTTATAATATTTCGTCCCTTTTTTTACAACTTGTTTTTCGATTAACATGGGGTGATGGTCAACTTTGTAATAAACTATTTCTCCTTCTTCGTACTTAAATGATTCGCCTATTGGCAGTTTACCAGAAGACATACAAGAAACTAGGAAAAAGCAAAATGACAATCCAAATAAAAAAATACGTTTTAAGATGTTCAATTTCATTCCAGCAAATGGTAATATTTGATGCAAACAAATGTAGGAATTTAACTTGCAATTTTGAATTCAATATTCCGTTTAATCGACTAAAGTCAATTTAAGATGTTGATGTGTTATTTTTGCAAAGATTTGAAAAAGGTAAATCTCATAATATTCTTGTTTTTAGCGTTTGTCGCTTGTAAGAAAGAAAGCTGTGATGGTAATGTCCCTGTTGCAACTTTTGATGAGGTTCGTAATAGTTCAAGTACTACAATTGTTGTCTTGGGAGTTTTGGATTGTGATGGTGATATAGGATTAAGTGAAACGGAGACTACAGGAGATTATAAATTCAATGCTTTTATAGACATTCGTCCATTTAGAAATGGAGAATGGGATAAAAATACGTTTGATTACAGTGACATGACCATAATTGAAATTAAAGACGATAGTGGAATTGTAGTAGGCTATGATACAATTATTGATGTCCTCAATTACTATTATCGTGTACCAGTAGTAGATAACAATAGCAGATCTGATATATTTGAGGCTAAAATAGAATTGGATTTAGGGACAACTTTTTTTGGTTTTGATACTTTTAGATTTGAAGGAAAAATCAACGATAAAGCATTGAATACAAGTAATACCGTAATTTCAGAAACCCAATATTCAAGAAATTAAAAATCGCTCTCCAGTAATGGATAGAGCGTTTCCCAAACTATTTCCGTAACAATTTTATGTCCTTCGGCTGTAGGGTGAATGCCGTCAGGAAGGTTTAACTCCTTCATTCCAGCTACATTTTCTAGTAAAAATGGTATGAGATTAACTTTTTCTTCTTGTGCAATTTCGGAATACATGTTTTCAAAGTCTAAAAAATATTTATCCCCCATGCTTGGAGGCACTTTCATTCCGGTTAGAATCACTTCAGAACTTGGGTTTTTATTTCTAAATTTTCTGATAATTGCTATTAAATTTTTCTTAGTCTCTGATGTCGAATACCCTCTTAGTCCATCATTTGCTCCCAGCTCCAATACAAAAATGTCAATTGGCTCTTTCATAACCCAATCCAATCTTGCCAATCCGCCTTTGGTAGTTTCGCCAGAATTTCCAGCATTTATACAAACGTAATCTAACCCTAGAGAATCAATTTTTTCTTGGATTAAGTTCGAAAATGCTTCACTTGGTTCTAGTCCGTAGGCGGCTGTAATACTGTTTCCGAAAAATAAAATTGATTTTTTAGTCGTTTTTTTGTCTTGTGTAACTTCTTTTTTTAATTGTTCTTTTATTGGAGTGCTTTTACTAACTTCTTTACAAGACTGCTGTGAAAGTAGAATTGAAAGGGTTGTTGCAACGATTAAAAGTCTAGTTATCATTTTTTTTATTTTAAAAATACAAATGTGTTAATTCTAGATGAACCAATTTGCCCAAAAATTGCAAAAAGTTGTTTGTTTTATAGCCTTCGAATTGCTATGATAATTAACATTTCAGCAAATATGCTAGGGTTAGATAATGCTGCATCACCAGGTGATTTAGAGGCAATGAAGGATTTGTAAAGTGTAAACCCAAATCCTGCACGGCCTCAAACGCTCAAATCATGTTTTTGGTTTTGAATACATCAGACCTAACTATAGTGCTCGTATTCGTAATAGCTCTTTTAACAGCCAAGGATACTGTTAATCCTCCAGACATCTTTTTGTCTATTTTATTATCTAGTGATTTTGCAACTTTAGCTGGATTAATCGATGATGTGGTTGGCATAATTGCGGCTATTTTTATAGCCTGTTTGTTTTTTGGCTAATGGTCCAACTCTTATCAATTCGTTAGCATTATGTATTTTTAGAGTCCAATATATTTTGTAGTTTCTATTAATAAGTTCATTTTCGCATAGGCAAAACTCCTAAATTGAATATCATTATTGAAAAGTCATCTTTAACGAAATGGTCTGTTCGGCAAATTCGCCAAATGATTTATTATCAATTGTTTAAATATCCTTTAAGGATTGGTGAAATTGACGGTGGGCATGATGCTCAGGAAGACCTTGACAAATTGGTAAGCCAAAATATCTTATATCAATTAGATAATTATTATTCAATTGTGGACATTAAGAAAAACGTAGAAAAAAGATTAATAGGGAATGAATTGTATGATGAAATGTTGCCTCATGCAATAAAAAGGGCAAAATTCATTTATCAATTCCCATTTGTTGAAGGTGTCTATATTTCGGGTAGTATGTCTAAGGGCTTTATAAGTGAGAACGGAGATGTAGACTTTTTCATCATTACAAAGCCTGGAAGACTATGGCTTTGTAGGACACTATTAATTCTATTCAAAAAGGTTTTTTTAGCAAATAACAGAAAACTCTTTTGTTTAAATTATTTTATTGATTTTCATCATTTGGAGATTGAGGAGAAAAATATATTTACGGCAACGGAACTAATTACATTGTTACCTATTTGTGATTCCGGAATAAATAAAGAATTCAATAAAGAAAACAATTGGGTAAATAACTATTATCCTAAAACACCATTTAGAAAATCTCTTTTGGGTAAATTAAAAAAGAATCTTTTATCCAAGGTTTTGGAGCTTTTGTTAAGGACCTTAATTGGTAAATGGTTAGATCAATTATCAATGAAATTAACCTTAAAAGTGTGGAACGATAAATTTGGAGACTTTAAACCGCAAGATTTTGATTTGGCCCTCAAAAGCCGTTCTTATGTTTCAAAACACCATCCCCAAAATTTTCAGAAGAAAGTATTAAGCGAGTTTGCGCTTCGGGTTAATGATTTTGAAAAAGAACACGGAATAGATTTGAGTTTGTAATGAAGATTCTTTTTTCACATTCATATTATTATCCTTTAGATGAAAAACAATGGGTAAAAAAGCAGCCCTATCCTCCACTAGGAACCATACAAGCGGCATCTACTGTAAGGAAAAAAGGTTATGACGTAGCTTTATTTGATACCAACCTAATATCCGATCCGGAATTAATAATCCCCAAATTAAATTCGTTTCAACCCGAGGTATTGGTCTTGTACGATGATGGTTTTAATTACCTCACCAAGATGTGCTTAACCAATATGCGAAATGCTGCATTTCGGATGATTAAGTTGGCAAAGAAGCAAGGGATAAGAGTTGTAGTTTCCAGTTCTGATTCTACAGATCAATATGAAATGTACCTCAACGAAGGTGCGGATGTTGTAATGTTAGGGGAGGCAGACGAAACCCTTTCAGAAATACTAAAAGGTTGGAAGAATAAACAAGACATAAGTTTAGTTACTGGTACTGCTTCTCAAATAGATGGTAAAACAGTATCGACTGGTAAGAGACGTGTTTTAAGGGATTTGGATCAGTTACCAATGCCTGCATGGGATTTAGTTGATATTGAGCCGTATCGTAAATTATGGCTGGAGGGAAATGGTCATTTTTCGCTGAATATGGCTACAACTAGAGGCTGCCCATATAAATGCAATTGGTGCGCAAAACCAATTTATGGAAATCGATATAACTCAAGAAGCCCTGAACATGTGGTTAAGGAAATTGACTATTTGATTAAAAACTTTAGTCCAGATCATTTTTGGATGTGTGATGATATTTTCGGGCTAAAACCAGGTTGGGTTCAAGAGTTCGACAAGCTTCTGAAAGACAGAAAACTTAAAATAAAGTACACCATACAGTCTCGGGTCGATTTATTACTGAAAGAAGATACAATTGATGCACTAGCATCTTCTGGGGCCTGCGAAATATGGGTTGGAGCTGAATCTGGTTCTCAAAAAGTATTGGATGCAATGGACAAAGGAACCGATGTGAATCAGATCTATGAAGCGACAAGGAACTTGAAATCAAAAGGAGTTAGAATCGCATTTTTTCTGCAATTTGGCTATCCCGAAGAAACCAAGGAAGACATTCAAAAAACCATTGATATGGTCATGGAACTAATGCCTGACAATATTGGTGTTTCTGTTTCGTACCCACTACCTGGGACACCTTTCTTCGACAGAGTAAAGTCAGAGATGGGAAATAAAACCAATTGGGAAGATAGCGATGATTTGGAATTGATGTTTTTCAATTCGTATCCAAAGGAATACTATCGAATACTTCAACGGTATATACACCATATGTTACGAAAGAAACAAGGGTTAGAAAACGCAAAACATATTGGACGTCGCAAGTCATGGAATTTTACTTCACTGAAGTCAATTACACTCTTTCCATATTATGAATTATTAACCAGAAGAGATAGTGGCGAGCTTAAAAAGCTAGAGGAATCCGTGGTTTAAATTATTTCGATAACCGAGCTGTTATAATATAGCAGTCACCAATTCCAAGATTAAACAAACGGGAAGTACATATTTTTTCATCAAGCCCGGTAAATAACCCTATAATTTTTTTATTCTTAAATGTTTTAAAGAATGGAACAGGGTAAACCAATCCAATAGGCTGTATATTCACTAAATGAAAAGAACTACCCAATGACTTCATTATCTTTTTTGGGCTGTGATAGTAAGTCTCTATGGGAAACCCGTCTACATTACTAATAATGGGCTCTGCTTTAAATCTTCGAAGTGCTTTATTATTTCCTTTTATTACAGAAAGAATTTCCCACGGACAAAATTTTGGCATTACCATCAAGGTTACATATCCACCAGGATGCAATAATCCCTTAAACTGGTTGAAAATTTGATTTAGGTTATTAGTGCAGTTTAGTCCTGAATGGTTCGAATAAATATGATTAAATTTCATACCTGATAATTCATCAAGTTTTTCGAATGAAACATTTTTGTATTCCATTTTCAGAAAAGGGTAAGCCGTAATTTTTTCTTCAAATAATATTTTAGAATTAGCGGCTATATCAGTGCCAAGTACCTGGTAATTGTTAGATGCAAAGTACAGTGCGTCTAATCCGCTTCCGGCATTAAGTTCAAGCAATGAACTACCTGGCTTGGAATATACCTCTACTTCCTTGCGAAATCTTTTTCGGAAATCGATATCAATTGGATTAGACATAGCATCACGTTCATACTCAACATAAATAGATGAGAACCCTTTTTTTATATTCTCTAAGTTTTCCGAATTCACAATACAATTATGAAAAACAACATTACATTTATTTTTCATGTTCTTTGAAAGAATAAGTTCTTATATAGATTGTGATTCTCTTAGCATAAAATGCGTAAAATTGACTTTTAGAGTATGAGAATTGTAGAAAGTGTATTTAATGATATTCAGTTTGATGAAGAAATTGCTATGGTACCTTCAAATTCCGAAACCCAATTTGAAGAAGAATATATATCTCTTCGGAAAAAAGAGGGCAGATGGTATTCGGAAAAAGAATTAGACACCTTGCCTAAGGTCAACAAAGATCATCTTCATTATGGCGAATGGAAAATCAGAAAGCATTCTGCAGATGCTTTTATTTCATCAATTAAATCAGACGTAAATGCGGATTCCATAATTTTAGAAGTCGGATGTGGAAATGGATGGCTGAGTAATTATATTTCAAAAGGAGTTAAAAGCAATGTGCTTGGGATAGATATAAATTTGACGGAGTTAAAACTAGCAAATACTCATTTTACTAGTGATAAAGCCCAATTTGTTTTCGCCGAATTGTTTTCACCAGAATTTAAAAAGAACTCTGTCGATTTAATTGTTTTCGCTGCTTCAGTTCAGTACTTCAAAGACTTTAACCTTTTAATTAATAGAGCGAAAGAAATATTGAAGGATAATGGGCAAATACATATTTTCAATTCGCCTTTTTATCAAAATCAACATCAGGCCGATTTGGCTTTTCAAAGATCATTGAATTATTATGGGGCTATGGGGTATCCTGAAATGGGCAAGCACTACTTTCATCGCACTCGGATGGAATTATGGGTTTTTAATTTTAAAGTTAAGTCAAGTGGCATATCAATAAATGATAAAATAAAAAGAAAATTAGGCTTTCCAATATCGTCTTTTCCATGGATAATTATTGAATGATTAAGCTAGAAAAAAATAAAAAACTAGGTTGTTTTTTAAATAAGAAGATATTTCCATGAGAGAGGCCAAAATAGAAAGGTGCTGTTCTGTTCCTGTTTTTATATCCAAATGATTTATACCTTGATGTTGGAACAAACGTCAGTAATAGTAAACAGATTATGCAGAAGCAAGAGGGAACGGAGATGTTAAACCCAGCTTTACTTTTATGAGGGATTCAAGAAAGACATTATACCGTTCGAAATTGATCAGCTTAGAAGCAGTAAATTTCGTTTTAAAACCGCTACACATAAGCATTGTGTCGATAATCATAATACGTCAATATAACTCTGAATTATGGGGTGAGTTTATTTTGTTTTTGCTGGGGATTGAAATGCTTCTGACTTTTGTTAATTGGGGGCAAAAACCATTTTTAATTCGAGAATTTTCTCGGGTTCCAAGTTTAATTGGGATTTCCTGGTCGAAAGCTTTTTTTTCAAGAATTATTCTTTTAATGTTTTCATTGGTCTTAATATCAATTTCCCCTTTTATTAGCGGTTACAAAATCATATTTTCAGTTTGGTTTATTTCGAGATGTCTGACTTCATTCATCGAACCCATTATTCAATTTAACCGGAAATATAAATGGTCAATACTAACCGAGGTGTTTTCATTAGGGGTTTCACTTGGGCTGTTATATTTATTTTCAAATGATTTGGATTTAGGAGGGTTGCTATTAGTCTTTGCCTTATCATCCCTCGTTAAGATGTTATTGATAGTGCCATTAGTTCCAAGCTGGAAGCTTCCAGCCATGTCCTTGCAAAAAGCAATGTTAGCACTTTCAATTTCGTTTCCATTTTTTGCTCTTTCGGTTTCAGGGCTGATTCAAACAAAAGGAGACCTTTATATGGTAACCGCCTTGTTGGACAAAGTTGATATTGCTAAGTACCAGATTATTATTGGCTTTCTGGTGCTTGGTCAAACCATCTCATCAATAGTATTGGGCCCTTTTCAAAAAAACATATATAGATTTAAAGAAAATGAGATCAAAGGACTAAAAACAAGTTATTTGAAAATTGGTTGGATATCTACATCTATTCTTTCATTGGGACTATTTTTAGTTCTGAAGTTGATTTATCAATTTGAATTTCCAATTTTATATCTTTTACTGTTTGTTGCATACCTAATGCCTATGTATTTCTATCTTATAGAAAGTCAATTTTTAATCAAGAATGGGTTCGAGAGAAAAGTGCTTTATTATACTATAATGGCCGCAATAATTGATGTAGTCTTGTGTATTGCTTTAATTCCATTATTTGAATTGACTGGAGCGCTTTATAGTGGAATTCTTAGTAGAATAATTTTGGCTAGATTAATAGTTTTTAGTTACAAAAAAATGAAATAATGCTGTTGAACAAACTCAGGTCCATAAATGCCAATCTGTACCCGAATCATGTATTTCAAGATCCGAAATGGATAGTGTTAGGAGTAAACAATGTTTGCAATTTACATTGTAAAATGTGTGATGTTGGTACTCAGAATTTAGAGAGCAATTTCGCGCAAAATTTAGTTGGTACACGCCCATTAAACATGCCTTTGGAGTTGATTATAAAGGTGATTGACCAAATGGCAAATCGATTTCCTAAATCGAAACTAGCTTATGCATTTACCGAACCTCTTGTATATCCACATTTGGTTGATTCAATAGCTTATGCAACTAAACATAACATATACACTACGATAACAACAAATGCACTAACTTTAAAGCAGAAAGCTGAGGGTTTAGCTAATGCCGGAGTAAAGCACATTTATGTTTCGCTTGATGGGCCACAAAATATACATAACGAGATAAGAGGTCACAAAAGTTCCTTTCAAAAAGCATTGGAAGGAATTAAGGAAATTCAAAAATTCAAAAACCCGCCAACTATAGATGTTATTTGTGCGATAACTCAATGGAATATTGGCCATTTGAAAGCATTTGTTGAGGATTTAAAAGAACTCAATATTGGAGAAATTGCATTTATGCATACGCAATTCGCAGACGCTCAAATGGCTGTAAAACATAACGAAGTATGGGGTCATATTTATCCTGCTACTGAGTCCAACCTGGATGAGGTTGATCTCGCTGAAATGGACTTGGATTTACTAATGAAAGAAATTAACCAAATCCGCAAAATGAAGTTGCCATTTAAAGTTACTTTTTCACCCGAGATATCAAATATGGAAGGATTACAAGAGTTTTATCTTCAACCTGAAAAACTCTTAGGGAAGTTTTGTAATGCTGTATTTTCTAGTATAATGATAAAGTCGGATGGTTCTATAATTCCAGCGCATGGGCGATGTTTTAATCTCACATTAGGAAATCTGTATAATGAGGATTTAACTTCGATTTGGAACACAAAAGTATTTTCGGATTTTCGAAAAAATTTAATGGATGCGGGAGGATTGTTTCCAGGATGTAGTAGATGTTGTAGCGCGTTTTAGAATGAATAATAAAGTAATTCTTTTCAATCCCCGAAGTGCAAATCATAAACATCGTGTTCCCAATTCTATCTTGCAAGTGGGAGCAAGTATCTATGGTAAATATGAATTTATTTTTGTAGATGGAAATCTTGAAAATGATCCTTGGGCAAAAATTGAATCGTATTTAAAGACTGGAGAATACAAGTACTTTGGCTCAACGGTAATGCCCGGGCCACAGCTGAAACAAGCCATTCCTTTTTCAAAAAATATAAAAGAGAATTTCCCTAATATTATTACTATTTGGGGGGGGTACTTTGCAAGTAACCAGCATCCAGTAGCCTTGGATTCAGGGTATGTAGATTACGCAATAAATGGACCAGGTGACAACGCTTTCCCTTTATTGCTTGATGCCCTTGAAAAAGAAGAAAGTGTAGATGGTATTAAAAATTTGATTTTCAAAAGAGATGATCAATATGTGAAAACGGCTAAGGAAGCATTACAAAATATGGATTTGCTTCCCCCTTTGCCCTATGAGTTTTTAGATGGTTTTTATTCGCTCAAAAACTACGTGGCCAAAACATTCATGGGCAACAAAACCTTCGCTTACCATAGTAGTTTTGGGTGTCCGTTTACTTGTTCGTTTTGCGCAGTAGTTCCTATTTATAACGCACGTTGGAATGGTAAGTCTGCAGATCTGATGTTCAAAGACGTAATGTATTTGAAAGAAAAACTGGGGATTAATGGGTTTGAGTTTCATGATAACAATTTTTTTACTTCCCAAAAGCGCGTAGTAGAGTTTTCCAAACTTATGTTAGGCCAAGGTATTGAGTGGTGGGGGGAAGGTAGAATTGATACTATTGATAAATATTCGGATGAAAATTTAGCTCTCATGCGCGAAGCCGGATGTAGGATGATATTTCTAGGGGCAGAAACAGGAAATGATGAGGTTCTGAAACAAATGGACAAAGGCGGTACTCAATCAGCTGAGCAAATTTTAAGTTTCGCAGGTCGCATGAAAAAATTCGACATTATTCCCGAGTATTCATTTGTTTTAGGAATGCCTGCAGATACTGCAGAGGAAGTAATGAAACAAATTGATTTTGATATTGACTTTATCAAACAGGTTAAGAAGATAAACCCTGATACTGAAATAATAATTTATCTCTATAGTCCGGTTCCAAGTGAGGGTACGGAATTATTTGAAGCCATCAAAAAAGCGGGGTTTAGTTTCCCCGAAAAATTAGAAGATTGGTTAGATCCTAGTTGGGAGAATTTTGATTTAAGGAAAAACCCACTTACACCCTGGTTAACACCTGAAATGGTGGATAAAGTAAGGAATTTCGAAACAGTTTTAAATGGCTATTACCCAACACAATCTGATTTCAGAATAAAGGGTTGGAAAAAGTATTTGCTTAAACTGAGTTCTTCATGGAGGTATAATAGTAACACCTATAAGCATCCCTATGAAATAAAGGCACTCCTCAAAATCTGGAAATATCGACAACCTGAAATAGAGGGGTTTTATTCTGAATAATGATAAGAAAAGGAATTCGTAAAACGTTAAAATGGTCCCTAAGTCTTGCTCTTAAAAGGCGATATGCAAAATATTCATCAAAAGATCATATCGTTGAGTTGCTGGATTTGAATTTGTTAGTTAAAGCGGGTGTCTTCCATCCAGAGTTTTTCTTTAGTACTAAAGTTTTAATTCAATTTTTGAAATCTAAAGATTTAAAAGGTCAGAATTTATTGGAATTGGGTTGTGGAACCGGAACAATTTCAGTTTGGGCTGCCAGACAAGGGGCTATAGTAACGGCAAGTGACATTAACCCTATGGCAATTGAAAATACGATTATAAACGCAAAGAAAAACAAGGTCAAAGTAGAATGTATAGAATCAGATCTGTTTGAAAACCTTGATATTAATGCATATAGTTATGTAATAATTAACCCACCATACTACCCCATTGAACCTAAAAACATTGAAGAGCGCGCTTGGTTTTGCGGATTAAATTTCGAATATTTTTTAAGATTATTTCGACAACTTAAAAGGATTGACTCTTCTCAGAAAGTTCTAATGGTTCTTTCTGAAGACTGTGATATAGTAGCCATTAGAGACGAAGCAGGAAAACAAGGATTTGAGTTAAATTGTGTGTTTACTAAAAAACAGATTCTTGAAATCAATTATGTCTTTGAAATCAATA